>Ga0210406_10002641_pt1 | contig 20266 bp, 23 predicted proteins | sample IncBWC30MmetaG_FD_155454 | JGI IMG/M metagenome (GOLD analysis project Ga0210406, IMG submission 155454) | Forest soil microbial communities from Barre Woods Harvard Forest LTER site, Petersham, Massachusetts, United States - Inc-BW-C-30-M | ecosystem: Environmental > Terrestrial > Soil >... | reverse complement strand
CGGAGGACACGCACGACCGAGGCGCGAGACAAGCGGCGCGGCATTCCGCAGGGCTCGCCCATCTCACCCTTGCTGGCGAATATTTACATGCGCCGGTTCGTGCTGGGATGGAAGATGTTTGGGCTTGAGCGAACCCTCGGCACGCGGCTCGTGACCTACGCCGACGACCTCGTGATCCTGTGCAGAAGGGGCAAAGCCGAAGCGGCCTTGCAGAGACTGCGGGAGATCATGGGCAAGCTGAAGCTCACGGTGAGCGAGGAAAAGACGCGCATCTGCAGAGTGCCGGAAGGGGAGTTCGACTTTCTGGGATACACGTTCGGGCGAATGTTTTCGGCGAGGACCGGCCAAGCTCGTATCGGCTACCGGCCGTCAAGGAAAAGCATTCAGCGCGCGGTCGAGAAGGTCCACGCGCTGACCGGCCGATCGGACACATGGCAAGAGACCACAACGCTGGTGGGCAAAGTGAACCGCACGCTGCGCGGATGGGCGAACTACTTCGCGGTAGGAACCGTCAGCAAGGCGTATCGAGCGCTCGATGCTTACGCGGCGATGCGGTTGCGCCGGTGGTTGCGCTTCAAGCACAAAGTCAGGCGGCGAAGGGGCGGGAGCTATCCACTCTCGCACCTCTACGGGCACTTCGGGCTCCTACGCCTGAGCCGGCTTGGGCACGACGTGCCGTGGACGAAGGCGTGAGGTCTTGTCCGAGAGCCGGATGCGGGAGATCTGCATGTCCGGTTCGATGAGCGGGGTGTGGAAACGGAGCTACGGTCGAGCCACTAAGGCACCGCCGGACGAAAGGGGCGGCAAACCGATATGCTCGACCTACAGCCGCCGCGCCACACCTCGACTCTACGCATACTTGCCACTGCATCGCGATGGCTGATGGACCCGATTCCGCCGCGTGCCGCGAGTCAAAGCTCGGCGTCCGGTTGGGCGACGAAGATCAGAACCAGAAGGATTGACGCGAGGATGCGAAAGGCGGGCTGCTGACCATTCCATACCTGTGACTGCCACATTGCAAACCATTCGCCGCCGACGGCGAGAAAGACGATAAACCAGACCAGGAATCCGCAACCGGCCCCGGCAAAAACAAACCGCTTGGCGTGGTGAAAGTCCCGCGCCTTGAACTTCCGAGCCCGCAGGAGCTCGACCGTTCCTAACGCAAAAAGGATTGCCGTAAGTCCCTCTCCCAAGACGATCAGCCAGAAGCCGATCCGCCACAGCGCCGGGATAGCCAGGGCGTGGTTTGCCATTGCGCTGGCCGGCAAGATTGTATCCATGCTGAAGACGTGCTGCACGAACAACAGGTTCGTCCCCGGATCATGGACGTTTCCGGCGACGATGAGGGCGCACAAGACCGCAACGCCGCCGGTCAGGAAAATCTTGAGCGCCCTTTCCATCATCATCGTGTCGCTCCGCGAGTCCTTCAAACGTCGCAGGACGTCGTTCTGTTGGCGCAAGGCCGCTTTCTAGGACCGTATCTGAGCATCAGCGCACGCCGGCTCGACGGGGAACCGGGGAAACAAAGGGACAAGGCAAGCCTTTATTGTAGGCTTGGCCGCACCGTAAAGAACGACCACGTTCATGGTCATATAGTAATTGGGCGGGGGCGATTGACTGTATTGCGGAGTGAGGATCGTCGTGTTTGGATCAACGTCGAACCCTAGCGGCGCCTTCCAGCATTCCGGACTCCAAGTGATCTGGCTCGGCGGGATGGGCGGTCCCGGTTTGGCGTCAGCTGGAATCGCCCATCGTACGTCGACAGCCTCGTTGTTGACGCAAAAGAACTGCATCTTCGTCTTGAAATCGAGAACGGTTCCGAAGGGTCCCGGCTCGCAGTGAACGGAATAAGAGTTGGTTTCATAAGCGCCGGAGCATTTTGCCGCGTCCCAAAATATGACGACGCCGGATTGATCGGCAGCGCTTCCTGACTGAGGGAACGAGGGCGACGCCGCAGTCAGCGCCAAACCCAGCGCGCCGACGTTGGCCATGCGCTGCCGCCAGGACGCCATGTTGTCCCCTTCACGAAGGCCGCTGATCGCAGCTCAACCGGATTTGTTGGTCTCGTCCGCTGTCGCATACCATATTCCCGACATGGCGAGGCAGCCCACACTGAATGCCGTGAACGTCAGGAAAGTGCTGATTGCGTGGTATCTTCGCCGCGGCTACCACAAAACCGGCGAGACTGAGCCTTTTCCCGATGGCGACAATCGTTTTGGCGCGCCGCTCCGAGATGATCTCAGCTTTCTGGTCCTTGAGAAGAATCTCTAATACAGTGGTATTTCGGTGGGAAAAACGCCAAAAGCGCGTCGGCGGGATGTCGATTGCGCCGGTATGTCGCCGGCGCCACACTCTGTCGGATTGTGCAGCCGGGCCGAACGCTGGAGCCTCCCGCGCTTGCCTCGAACCTTGAGCCCCTCTATTCAGGTTCATGCGGAGTGCGGAATCGAGGGTTGAGTGGGGGCGGGGCGGCAAGCTTTCATTGCTGGACTCGTGGGAGCTGCGCTGGCGATTGCGCCTGCGGCAGCGGCCGACATGTCCAGTCTCGGCATCGACAACTCGATGCCGCCGCCGGCTCCGGTCATCGCGCCGGGACCGACCACCTGGATCAATTTTCTCGATGAGGCGCGCGTCGGCGTCTACGCTCACAACTGGATCCATGACGAGGGCGCGCCGGTCGACGTGTCGGGCGAACTCCTGTCCAATCCGATCGGCTATGCGAACAACATCGGTGGCCAGTGGTTCTCCTGGTTCTTCAATCCGCGCATCAACATCGGCGCGATGATCAATACCGAGGGCAAGACGAGCTACGGCTTCACCGGCCTCACCTGGCGCATTCCGCTCTATAAGGGGTTCTTCTTCGAGGGCGAGTTTGGCGCCGCGGTCAACACCTCGCCGTTGCGCGACGAGCCGAACCGCGTCAACACCGGCTGCCGCTGGGACTTCCGTGAATCGGGTGGCTTCGGCTACCAGTTCGACGAGCACTGGGACGTGATCGCCAACGTCGAGCACATCTCGCACGCGAGCCTGTGCACCAGCATCAACCCGGGCCTGACCCAGGTCGGCGCGCGGATCGGGTATAAGTTCTAGGCGAGCCATCCCGCGTGCCAGCGAGGGCCTATCACACTTTCCAATCTAGGTGCCGCGAACCGTGGAGGATGCGCTCGATGACGACTGTGTGGTCGTCGGCGGCGGCGTAGAAGATCAGGTAACGACCGTGCACCGCGACCCGTACGCCCGCTCCGTACTGTTCGCGTAAAGGGTTACGAGCAGGGAACTCGGTCAAAAGACGGCAATGCGTTCGCAATTCGTCAACGACGCGTAACGCGGCATTGGGATTGTCCGCGGCGATGTAGAGCGCAATCTCAGCGAGGTCGGCCTCGGCGAGCTTAGTGAACTCGCATCTTCGCCCAGCCACTCAGCCTGCCAGCCGCCGGAGCCTGTCTTCTAGCCTCGCAAACACCTCCTCGGCGGGGAAAGTCGCGCCCGTAGCCCGACCCTCCTCGATTGTCTGACGGATGTCTTCGACGCTGAGTTGGCGCGCCTGCGCGGTCTGATCGCGAAGGATGAGGTCACGCACGTAATCGCTGACGCTCGCATACTCGCCGCTCTCGATGCGGCGCTGCACCCATTCCTGCATAGAGTCCGGGACAGATATGTTCATCGAAGCCACGAGACGCCTCCTGAGCCGCCGAAACGCGCCGGCATGCCCTTGTAATGCGGGAGGTCATCGACGACCGGCCGGACCGCGAACTGGCACTGCACATGAAACACAGGCTGGAATTTGCCCGGCGGGAGCAGGTATCCATTGACGCCGCGCAGGCGCTTCGCTTCGACATCGATGAACAGCCTTGCGCCGCATTCGCGGCAAGTGAAGCGTGGATTTCGCTTCAGTCTCCACGTCGTCGGGTCGCCGCGGACGACCTTCACGTCTGCCGGATACACGGATTCCGGCGCATAGGCACCCCCGTGCACCGCCTGGCAATCGTCGCAATGGCAGAAGAACTGCACGATCGGTTCGGCGGTGATTTCGACCTCGACCGCTCCGCAGCGGCATTGGATTTTGGTCATTTGCTCCGCTCTAACTCTGTCGCGATGGCGCGATCGAGGGCCGGCAGGTCTTCCAGGACGGTGCGCCAAACCTGTTCTTCCGCGACATCATCGTAATTGTGGCGCAGAACGTTTCCGACACCCATGATCGCGCGCCATGGAAGCTCGGGATGGCGCTCGCGCACCGAGGGAGCAAGCCGCCGTGCGGCCTCTGATATGATTTCGAGGGCGCGCGTCGCAGCATAAAGGCGCGGCGATCGGTCTTGAATTCAATTAGGGTGAGGGTCCCCACGAAGCCCCGCGCGAGAGCCGCGTTGTCCCGGATATCGAAAAGGGCGGAGCGATCCTTGCTAGAACGCATAGATCGCTTCGCGCTCGGCTGTCGGTCGGACGAAAGGTTTCAGGCGGCTTCGGTCCGCAACGTCGACAGGCTCGGGAAACAGGCCCTCGATGAACTGCGTCAAGCCGACATAACCCCACAGGCTCATCGGTCCGATCTCCACGAGAATGTCGATGTCGCTGTCGGGGCGGTTATCGCCCCGCGCGCGCGAGCCAAACACCGCGGCGTGGCTCACGCCGCGTTCGCGCAAGGCGGCCTCATATTCGCGAAGCCTGGCGAGGATGGCGGCCTTGTCCATGGGTGTTTTATATCACGTGTGATGGGGACGCGTTCAGGGAACCTATAGTGGGCAGAATCGAGCTCGTTCAATGGCTTCCCTAAAGCCCAGGCTGATTCTCCTCCGGTTCAAGACACCGCTTTCGTCAACACCCGCGCCATGCGTTTGCGCCAGTCGGCGCCCTGAGCGCGGAAATGCTCCACGACCGTGGGATCAAGGCGCAACGTCACAGCCTCCAGCGTCTTTTCGAGCTTAGGCCTACCAGGACTCCGTTTTACGCTCTCTGCCAGAGCCGGAAGCACTTCGGCAAACGGCCGAAGCCGCGCGATCTGATCGTCGGTCAGCTCCGGGTTCTCCGGATCACTGGCGATCATCCGTTGAATTTCCGCCTCTTCATCATCGGTCAGGTGGCGCTTTGCCGAGAATTTTTTCGCCGTCATCGTCCTCGCTCCTTTCGGCTTGCGGGTCGCATGGAAAACACGGAGATCGCCTCGGCGCCTAAAGGTCTGAAGACCACTGTGATCGTGATTTCGGCCCATTCCCCAATTGCAACGAAGCGGCCTTTGTCTGTTGGGCCTAACGCGGCTTCAGAGAAAAAGCCGGTATCGAGATCGGCGAAGTCGAGACCATGTTTGGCGAGGTTCGTTAGTCGTTTAGCCTCGTCCCACACGATCCTCACGAATTTGTGTACACGGAAATCGAGCAGGTGTCGATAATTTTCGTGCACGGAAACAAGTTGTCGATGCGTGACCCACGTCACCCTTCCGCACCGCGCGGATTTCAGCTAAGGAGCGCCGCTTAAGGCCGCCCGATAACGGCCTTGCGGCCGCCCCACGGAAGCACACGAGACGAAGCGCCGCCTTCCGGCCGATTTCGGTCGCGAAGCGGGCTTTTTTCGTGCGAAGGCGGTCGCGTTAAGTCAGGCTCGGAGCGGCGAGCCCAGGAACCCAATGCCCAAACGGACCGATATTTCCACCATCCTTATCATCGGCGCCGGCCCAATCATTATCGGCCAAGCGTGCGAGTTCGATTATTCGGGGACTCAGGCCTGCAAGACGTTGCGCGCGGAAGGCTATCGAATCGTCCTCATCAATTCCAATCCGGCCACCATCATGACCGATCCGGACATGGCCGACCGGACCTATATCGAGCCAATCACGCCTGAGATCGTCGAGAAGATCATCGCCAAGGAGCGCTACGCGGTCCCGGGCGGTTTCGCGCTGCTGCCGACCATGGGCGGCCAGACCGCGCTCAACTGTGCGCTCAGCCTGCGCAAGATGGGCGTGCTCGAGCGCTACGACGTCGAGATGATCGGCGCCACCGCCGATGCGATCGACAAGGCCGAGGATCGCAAGCTGTTCCGCGAGGCGATGACGCGCATCGGCCTCAAGACGCCGCGCTCGCATCAGGTGAAGACGCTTTCGCAGGCGCTGACCGCGGTGGCCGACATCGGCTTGCCGGCGATCATCCGCCCGAGCTTCACCATGGGCGGCACCGGCGGGGGCATCGCCTACACGAGAAGCGAATTGATCGAGATCGTCGAGCGTGGCATCGACGCTTCGCCGACCGATGAGGTCCTGATCGAGGAGAGCGTGCTCGGCTGGAAAGAGTTCGAGATGGAGGTGGTGCGCGACAAACAGGACAATTGCATCATCATCTGTTCGATCGAGAACATCGACCCGATGGGCGTCCACACTGGCGATTCGATCACCGTCGCCCCGGCGCTGACGCTGACCGACAAGGAATTCCAGATCATGCGCGACGCCTCGATCGCGGTCCTGCGCGAGATCGGGGTCGAGACCGGCGGCTCGAATGTGCAATTCGCGGTCAATCCGGCCGACGGGCGCATGGTGGTGATCGAAATGAACCCGCGCGTCTCGCGCTCCTCGGCGCTCGCCTCGAAGGCGACCGGATTTCCGATCGCTAAGGTCGCGGCCAAGCTCGCGGTCGGCTATACGCTCGATGAGATCGCCAACGACATCACCGGCGGCGCGACGCCGGCGTCGTTCGAGCCGACGATCGATTACATCGTCACCAAAATCCCGCGCTTCGCCTTCGAGAAGTTTCCCGGCGCCGAGCCGACGCTGACGACGGCAATGAAGTCGGTCGGCGAAGCGATGGCGATCGGCCGGACCTTCCCGGAATCGCTGCAGAAGGCGCTGCGCTCGCTGGAGACCGGTCTCAACGGGCTCGACGAGATCGAAATTGACGGACTGGGCCTCGGTGACGACCACAACGTGCTGCGCGCCGTGATCGGCCAGCCGACGCCCGATCGCCTGCTCAAAGTGGCGCAGGCGATGCGCTTGGGCATGGGCGTCGAAGAGATCCACGACTGCAGCAAGATCGACCCCTGGTTTCTCGAACGGATCGCCGAGATCATTGCGCTCGAAGGCAGGGTGCGCGCTCATGGCCTGCCGCCTGACGCTGGCAATATGAGAGCCTTGAAGGCGAGCGGCTTCTCGGACGCGCGCCTTGCAGCGCTTGCCGGCAAGGCCGAAGCCGACGTCGCCGCGGCTCGCAAACGGCTTGGCGTTCAGCCGGTGTTCAAGCGCATCGACACCTGCGCCGCCGAGTTCGCCTCGCCCACGGCTTACATGTATTCGACGTACGAGGCTCCGTTCGTCGGCAAGGTCCGATGCGAAGCCGACCCCTCGGCGCGCGAAAAGATCGTCATCCTCGGCGGCGGCCCGAACCGGATCGGGCAGGGGATCGAGTTCGATTATTGCTGCTGCCACGCCGCGTTCGCGCTTAGCGCAGCGGGTTACGAGACGATCATGATCAACTGCAATCCGGAGACCGTCTCGACCGACTACGACACCTCGGACCGACTCTATTTCGAGCCGTTGACCGCCGAGGACGTGCTGGCGATTCTCGACAAGGAGCGCGAGTGCGGATCGGTCAAGGGCGTGATCGTTCAGTTCGGCGGCCAGACGCCGCTCAAGCTCGCCCACGTCATCGAACAGTCGGGCGCGCCGATCCTCGGCACTTCAGTCGACTCGATCGATCTCGCGGAGGACCGCGACCGCTTCAAGCGCCTGCTCGACAAGCTCGGCTTGAAGCAGCCGAAGAACGGCATCGCTTATTCTGTCGAGCAGGCCCGCCTCATCTCCGCCGATCTCGGGCTGCCGCTGGTGGTGCGCCCGTCCTATGTGCTGGGCGGGCGGGCGATGGCGATCATCCACGATCAGACCGCGCTCGACGACTATCTGCTCGGCGTGCTGCCAAGCCTGGTGCCATCCGACGTCAAGGCGCGTTACCCGAACGACAAGACCGGCCAGATCAACACGGTCCTGGGCAAGAACCCGCTTCTGTTCGACCGCTACCTCGCGGACGCGATCGAGATCGACGTCGATGCGCTGAGCGACGGCGCGACGGTGGTCGTGGCCGGGATCATGGAGCATATCGAAGAGGCCGGCATTCATTCGGGCGACAGCGCCTGCTCGCTGCCGCCGCGGTCGCTCACGCCCGAGACGATCATGAGCCTCAAGGACCAAACGCAGAAGCTGGCGCGCGCGCTCGAAGTCGGCGGGCTCATGAACGTGCAATACGCGCTCAAAGGCGGCGAGATCTACGTGCTCGAGGTCAACCCGCGCGCTTCGCGCACGGTGCCGTTCGTCGCCAAGGTGATCGGCAAGCCGATCGCTGCGATCGCGGCCCGCATCATGGCGGGCGAAAAGCTCGCTTCGTTCGATCTCAAGCTTGAACGGCTCGATCACGTCGGGGTCAAGGAAGCGGTGTTTCCATTCGCCCGCTTCCCCGGCGTCGACACCGTGCTCGGGCCGGAAATGCGCTCCACCGGCGAGGTGATGGGGATCGACCGCTCGTTCGAGGTCGCCTTCGCCAAGAGCCAGCTCGGGGCCGGATCGCGACCGCCGACATCGGGTGCCGTGTTCGTCTCCGTGCGCGACGCCGACAAGGAGAAGATCGTCGAGCCTTTGCGCAAGCTGCAGGCGCTCGGGTTCAAGATTCTGGCCACCGGCGGGACCCAGCGCTACCTGACCGCCCATGGGCTGAAGGCGGAGAAGGTCAACAAGGTGTCGGAGGGCCGCCCGCATGCGGCGGACGCGGTGCGCAACGGAGCGGTGCAGCTCATGTTCAACACCACCGAGGGCGCGACCTCGCTCGCCGATTCCAAGCCGTTGCGCCGCGCGGCCCTCTTGCAAAAGACGCCCTACTACACCACAATTTCAGGCGCCATCGCGGCGGCCGACGGGATCCGCGCCGTCGCGAGCGGCGAGCTCGAAGTCAGGGCGTTGCAGGATTATCTGGCGTGACGGCGCAGAAAGACGCCGTCGCGGCGGTACTTTTTTACGGATAGGCAATGGACAAGCTACCTATGACCGCCGGCGGGCACGCAGCCTTGGAGGCGGAATTTGCTCGTCGCCAGCAGGTTGAGCGGCCGCGGATCGTTGCCGCGATCGCCGAGGCGCGATCGCATGGCGATCTATCGGAAAACGCGGAATATCACTCCGCCAAAGAGGCGCAGTCGCACAACGAGGGCCGGATCGTCGAACTCGAGGACCTCTTGCAGCGCGCCGAAGTGATCGACGTGGCGAAATTGAACGGAACGACGATCAAGTTCGGCGCGACCGTCACGCTGATCGACGCAGACACCGAAAAAGAGCGCAAGTTTCAGCTCGTCGGCGAGAGCGAGGCGGACGTGAAGTCGGGCAAAGTGTCGATCACCTCGCCGACCGCTCGGGCGCTCATCGGCAAGAAGGCGGGCGACAGCGTCGAAGTGAATACGCCTGGCGGCGGCAAGAGCTATGAAATCGTCAAGGTGGCCTATATATAGCCACCCGGTCTGAACGACCCGCGAGTGGGCGGCCCGAGGAGAAGTTTGCGTCATGTCCGCGTTCCCCTTGACCCGCCGCGCTGCGCTTGCCTCCCTCGGAGCTCTTCTTCTTCCAGCCATGGCTGAGATGCCGGCCGCGTTGGCTCAGCCCGGTCTCCGTATCCGCGCCATCAAGGTCGATGTCTCGCCGATTCGGGTCAGCATGGGAGATCCAACCGCGGCATGGGTGGAGGAGGCGCTGCCCGGCGCGCTCGCCCAGTCGCTTGCGCCCTATATGGCGCCCGGCGACCGCAACGGGGCGACGCTGGTGGCGCGGATCGACTATTTGTATCTTGGATCGAGCAGCGGCGGGCCCGGCTTTTTCCACCAAACGCAAGACACCATCAACGGAACGCTCCTCTTGAAGGGCCCGCGAGGCGTTGTCGCCAACGTGCCGCTGCGGGCGATCTCGAGCTATTTCCCGATGGCGGTTGATCAGACCCTGGTCGAGCGGGCTCTGCAAGGCCGCGTGACGGCCCTTGCGCAGGCGTTTGCGGGATGGGCGCCGAGGGAGCTGGGTCTCTAGACGATTTCGCTCCTCATCCTCCCCTGCGGAGCGAGGGGAGGGGGACCGTCCGAAGGACGGTGGAGGGGGCGACCCAACACCATTTCGCCCTTAAGAGCGATGCTACGTGGTTTCGCCTCGGACGACCCTTTTTGCGCGTTATGTTGGATCGGGCCGGGCGTCGGCGGAAGGAAAAGGTCAAGATGGTCGCCAGCGCCATGACTCGCCGGGACGCGCTAGCCGCCCTTGGCGCATTCGGCCTTACGTTGACGGGCGCCGCCTCGAGCGCGCGAGCCCAAAGCGGTCTCAGGTTTAGCAACATCGTGGTCAACGTCGAGCCGCTGCGCGCGCTCACCGGCGAGCCGACCGCAGCCTGGATGGACCAGGCGCTTAGGCAGGCGTTGCCTCGGATCCTCGGGCCCTATCTCGCGCCGGGCGACAGAAACGCCGCAATTCTCGAGGTCCGGATTGATTGGATCTATCTTGCTCCGAGCCCCGGCGGGCCGGGGCCGAGAGGCTCGGCGCTGGACACGGTGGTTGGAAGCTTCGTGGTTCGCGGACCGCGAGGCGGAATCGCGTCAGTGATCCCGTTGCGAGCGATTGCGTCCTATTATCCAATGGCCGTCGACCAGGCGCTCGTCGAGCGAGCCTATCACTCGCGCATTGTCACTCTCGGTCAGACCTTCGCGGGCTGGGCGCCGAGGGAGCTTGGGCTAGCGTAATCGCGCGCCACCCACCGCTTCAGGGGGTGCCGACAAGGCTGCGAGCTGGACCATCCTTCGAGACGCGATGCTAGGCATCGCTCCTTGAGGCATGAGGTCCGCGGTGTGCGTGCCGTAATCCCCCGATTGCCTCGGCTGCGGCCGTGGTATAGCCCGCCGCCATGGTTGGCGCGGGCACGGACCGGACGAGACCGCCGCTCGGCGGTGGCCCAACGATCATTCTGGTTCGGCCGCAACTGGCCGTGAACATCGGCATGTGCGCGCGGGCGATGGCCAATTTCGGCCTCGACGACCTACGGCTGGTCAACCCCCGTCAAGGCTGGCCGCGCAGCGACGAATATCGAGAGGTCGCTTATTCAGCAGCAGCCGGCGCGACCGACCTCTTAGACGCTGCGAAGATCTTTCCGAGCGTCGAGGCGGCGGTCGGCGACCTCCATGTGGTTTACGCGACGACTGCGCGTGAGCGCGGGCAGATGAAGGCTGTCTTGAGCCCCAGCGTCGCCATGGGCGCGACCGCCACGGCCGTTGGCGAGAAGCGCGGCATCCTGTTCGGGCCGGAGCGCACCGGGTTGGACAATGACGAAGTCGCGATCGCCAACGCGATCATCACCTTCCCGTCGAGCCCCACTTACGCCTCGCTCAACCTCTCCCAGGCGGTGCTGCTCTGCGGCTACGAGTGGTTCAAGGCCGCCCGCGGCGACGCGCCGCCGCCCTCGACCATCCCGCGCGTCCAATCGCCCCCGGCGCAGCGCGAGATGCTGCTCGCCTTCTTCAATTTCCTCGAGGACAAGCTTGAGGAGAATGGCTTTTTCCGCCCGGTGACCAAAAAACCGGGGATGCGGCGAAACCTGCGCAACATCTTCCATCGCATGGAGCCGACGCAACAGGACGTGCGCACATTGTGGGGGGCGGTGGTTCGCTTGGTCGAGGGGCCGCGGGTCGAGGTCAAGACGCGTAAGCGGGCGCGCCAGAAGAAAGCCGAAGCCTGATCTTCACGCTAAGCGGCGGCTAAATTTGCAGATTCAGATAGAGACGAAAAAGCTCTCCAAACAATATGTTGTCTGGAGAGCTGAAGGTTTAGCGCGAACTCTAGGTCCTACACCCGCAGTCTGCTTATTGCGCGGGAGCCGGAGCGGGAGCGGCTTCCGGAGCCATGTGGTGCATGTGATGGTGGTGATGGTGATGATGATGGACGTAGTGATGATGATGGTGATGATGCATCGGCTCGGCCATGGGAGCAGGCGCCGGAGCGGCTTCCTGCGCGACGGCATATCCGGCGAGGCCAAGCGAGAGAACGGCCGCGGCAGCAAGGGTCTTGATCATGGGAGGACTTTTCCTGTGGTTTAGGCAACCCAAACGGGTCACAGCGATCCATAGAGGTCGCCGCCTGAACTCAATATGAACCAACAGGGCGGCTATTCGTCCGCGCGGAGCGGTCATCGAAGGCCTCCAGCGGCATCGGACTTGCGATTCGAACGAGAAGGGGGATTTGCGATGTCCGTGAGCAGCATGACTGGATTCGCCAGCGCCGCGGGAAGCAGCGGCACGTGGCGCTGGACGTTCGAGCTCAAGACTGTCAACGCCAAGGGCCTGGACATCCGCTTGCGCATGCCCGCGCCCTTCGATCGGGCGGAAGGGGAGGCGCGCACTCGGCTCGCCAAGGCGCTAGCGCGCGGAACCTGCTTCGCCAATCTGTCCGCGCAGCGCGAGGGAGCGACCACGACGGCGCGCATCGATCTGGCGGCGCTCGAATCGATCGCCGTCGCTGCCCGCGCCGCCGCAGTCAAGGCCGGGCTCGCGCCGCCGACCATGGACGGATTGCTGGCGCTACGCGGGGTGCTTGAGGCGGCTGACATCGAGGACGACGAGGCGGCCGTGAACGCGGCCTGCGCGGGCGCGCTGGCGAGCCTCGATGAGGCGATTGCCGCGCTCACCGCAGCGCGTCAGTGGGAAGGAGGGGCGCTCGCCTCGGTGCTTAAGGACATGCTCTGGGCCATCGCCCGGCTGGTCGAGGCCGCCGACGCCAATCCGGCGCGCCAGCCGGAGGCGGTGCGCGAGCGACTCGCTCAGAGCGTTCAGACGCTGATGGCGTCTTCGCGCGGCTTCGATGAGAACCGCCTCCACCAGGAGGCGATCCTGCTCGCGGCCAAGGCTGACATCCGCGAAGAGCTCGACCGGCTCAAGACCCATGTCGCCGCCGCGCGGGCGCTGCTCGACCAAGGGGGGCCAATCGGCCGCCGGCTCGACTTTCTGGCCCAGGAGCTGGGGCGGGAGGCGAGCACCCTCTGCGCCAAGGCCAATGACGTGAGCCTGACCGCGCAGGGGCTTGAACTGAGAGCGCAAATCGAGCAATTCCGCGAGCAGGTGCAGAACGTCGAGTGAGATTCGAAGCAATGGCCGCGAGCCGGCGAGGCATGATCCTGATTCTGTCCTCGCCGTCGGGGGCGGGCAAGACCACGCTGACCCGGATGCTGATGCAGGACAGCGCGCTTGACCTGACGCTCTCGGTGTCAGTGACCACGCGGAAGCGACGCCCGTCCGAAGCCGACGGCATTCACTATCACTTCCTGGCCGACCGGGGCGAATTCGAGCGGATGAAGGCGGCGGGTGAATTGCTCGAATCGGCCGAGGTCCACGGCAACGGCTATGGCACGCCTCGCGCGCCGGTCGAGAAGGTGCTTGCTGAAGGGCGCGACATGCTGTTCGACGTCGACTGGCAGGGCGCGAAGCAGGTGCGTGAGCGGCTGGGCGACGACGTTGTCAGCATTTTCGTTCTGCCACCCTCGATGCGGGAGTTGCGCGCGCGTCTCGAGCGGCGGGCGGAGGACACGGCCTCATCGATCGAGGCGCGGTTCCAGAACGCCCGAACCGAAATCGAGCGCTGGCGCGACTACCATTACGTTGTGGTCAACGACGACCTCAACCGCGCCTATGGCGACGTGAAGACGATCGTCGCGGCGGAGCGGATGCGCACGAAGCGAGTCCAGACTGGGGTCGGGCAGCTGGTCGAGCGGCTGATGGCCGAGTGAGCGGCTCATTTAAACGCATGCAATATCAAGTATATGATGAATGAACTTAATGCGAATCATCCAACACTTTTTAACTTTCTGGACGGCTGTCCTCAGCGCTTGAACCCAGACATGGGCGCAATTCTCGCGCTGCTGACATGGGCCGGGCGGACCGGGTGAAGATGCGGGACGCATGAGCGCCAGCGAAACCTGTTGCTGACGCCGCCCGAATATGCAGCTATTAGATAGTGGGCTGAAGGGAGCGGAAGAATGACCACGTGGGCGCCTTCCAAGCGCGCTCGGAGCGAACGCATCGAGGCCGAGGCTGATGGCCTGATCCGTGACCTAGGCGACCGGGCCTATCAAGAGGCGCGGCGAAGGGAGCACGAGGCCAGTTCCGATGCGATCGCCGAGGATTGGGCGCTCGTCGCCAAGGCGATTGCGCGCAAAACCGGCAGCCGCGTAGGCCTCAATCTTTCGACTCAACTGGAGATGAACACCTTCTTCGTGCTGGATCGCGAGCCGGGCGTGGCCCACAAGGCTCGACCCCGTCCCGAGCCTGAGTCGGAGCCGGAACACCAACCGAAGGCGGCCGGCGTTCCCACGCCCCAACCCTTCCGGATCCAATTCATGGGCGCGGGAGCCGATTCAACACCGTCGGTCTTGCGCGAAGACGAGATCCGCGCCTCCGATGTCTCCGCCGCGATCATCGCTGCCGCGATCGCCGCATGGCCGCCCCGCACCATCGCGTTGCGCATTCTCGATCGCGAAGGGCGCGAGGTTTTCGGCCGGCAGAAAGCCGCTGGCCGATAAGGGCAACTGCCGGTCGGCTCACTCGGCCGCGGCGGCAGTCTCGCGTTCGCGAACCTCGAAGATCTCGAACTCGTTGCTCAGTCCGCGAAGCTGTGAAGACCGCGGGGTCGTTCGGTAGCTTGCTTCGCTAAGCACGCGGGCCACGTCGGAGCTCTCGATGATCGGCTTGGTCGCCAGGATCGCGGTCGGGTCGGCCAGCTCATTCACGCGCGAGGCGATGTTGACCGTCTGACCAAAATAGTCCTGCCGATCGTCGAGCATGACGGCGAGGCACGGACCCGAATGCAGCCCGATATTGAGCGCCAAGTCCTCGCCGCCACGCGTCTGGTTGATTTCGCGCATCGCCTCGCGCATGCGCATCGCCGCCCGCAGCGCCCTGTCGGGCGTCGGGAAAGTCGCCATCACCGCATCGCCGATGGTCTTGACCACCGCACCGCCCTCGGCTGAGACCGCGTGGAGCAGCGCGCCGAAGTGACTGCGCACGAGATCGAAAGCGGCGAGATCGCCGATCCGCTCGTAGAGCGCCGTCGAGCCCCTGAGGTCGGTGAACAGGATCGTGAGGCTCGTGATCTTGAACCGCTGCTCGGGATCGAACGTCCCGCTGCGATAGAGATCGCGAAAGGCCTGATTACTGAGCAGGCGTGTCGCGGTCAGGAACGGCAGCCGAGGACTGGTCAGCTTGTCCATCTCCTCGCTGTGCAGCCAGATTCCAGGCATGGTCCGCCGGGCGGTCTTGTTTTCGAACGAGATGCGCGCAGGCCCGGGCGGAATTTTGAGCGTGCCATTATGCGCATGGGCGTCGACGAACACGAGCGACAGATTGCGCCGCTCCCGGGTCTCCTCGCCGTCGACCTGAAGAAAGAGCGACGAATGGGTGACGGGGTCGAAGACGATCGCAAACCCTTTCGGCAGGGTCAGCGACATCGCCGCCTTTTCGCCCGCTCCGAGCTCCATCACGTCGAGCGTCACCCGTTGGATGGCGCCTTCAACATCCTCCGGGGTGTCATTGCTCGAACTCCAGAAGATCTGGCGCATGTATTCGGCGAACGGAAGCGAATCCGGGTCATGCGCGGCGATGCGTCGCACGGCCGGGTTGACCGTGAACGTGACCTCGACCAGCTTGTCGAGAGTGGGCTCGTAATCTTCCGCGCAAAGCGAGCAATAATAGTGGGCGTGATTGAGCGTCTTGAGCCCCACGCCCGCCTCGAGCACGCCTCCGCATCCCGGGCACAGCATGTTCCACGACATATCGAACAGCCCAAGCCGCGCCGCATGGACAAAGCCGGCAATGGTCTCTTCCTCGTCGAGACCATGCGCTTCAGCATAGGCGAGCGGATTGATGCGGTTGAGAAACCGATCCTGGTCGGCCTCAACCGATGTCTTCAGGGCCTCAACCACCTTTGGGTCGGCGGTTTGCCGCAAAAGTCCAAATAAAGCTTGTGCGTCAGCCATAATGATCCCTCAAATCGTTCGTTTTAGCCCGCTTGGCGGATCGGTCAGTCGGCCATTTCCATCCCTACGCTGCGCCTTGAAGCGCGATGAGCGAGTTACCCTCTATGTAGTGTCAGTGGGGCCCTCTTTGTAGTGTCGATGGGACCCCTTACGGGCCGACATTCGGCGCCGTTTTGAGGGCCGCGCTGGGGAAGTATATTCCTGGATTAGGGCGGCCGGCGCGCCACGAAACTTGCGGTCAAATCGACGCCAGGATTTTGCGCGCGGCTTTCAGATGCGGAAGGTCGACCATCTTGCCGTCCACGCCCAGCGCGCCCGAGCCCGGATTCGCGTCGAACGCGGCGACGATCTTGCACGCATGTGCGACCTCGGCTTCGGATGGCGCATAACATCGGTTGATTGTGGCGACCTGATCGGGATGGATCGCGAGGCGCCCGACGAACCCGTCGCGCCGGGAGCGCCGACAATCCCGCTCGAGGCCCTCCGAATCGCGAAAATCCGCGTAAATCGTATCGATGGCCATGACTTCGGCGGCGGATGCGGCGAACAGGCATGAGGCGCGCGCGAACTCATAAGGAGTTGTCCAGGACCCGTCGGGCTCCTTGTTGTCGGTCGCGCCGAGCGCCGCCGAGAGGTCCTCCGCGCCCCAGGTCAAGGCGATCAGCCGGGGATGCGCTGGCGCATACGAGCCAAGGGCGAACATCGCCTTTGCGGTTTCGGTCGCCACGATCGCCAACCTGACCGAGCCGGAGGCCATGCCGGCTTTCGCCTCGAGCGCGTCGAGATAGCAGCCGATGCGCTCGAGATCAGCCGCGCCATTGACCTTGGGGATCAAGAGCGCATCGAGGCCAGGCTTCACGACTGCCGCAAGGTCGCCGAGCGTAAGACCGGTGTCGAGCGCATTGACGCGCACGATGAACGTCCAGGCCCGTTTCGCCACGGGCTCGATCAGACTGGCGACAAGGGCGCGGGCGGCGGCTTTTTCAGCGGCCGCGACGGAATCTTCAAGGTCAAGAATGAGGGCGTCGGCCCCGCAATCTTTTGCCCGCGCGAACTTGCGTTCGGAATCGCCGGGAACGAACAGGAGCGAGCGCAATCTCATGTCGGCCCGAGATTCTGGAACACGGGAAAGCCGCCGCTCAACCCGTGAGCTCCAGGATCGTCATGTGACCCTCTTTGGCCGGCCAGGGACGGGCGACGATCCGCTCCTCGTTGAACTCGCCGGCGATCGGCCGGTCTTCCAGCGCCGGCAGCCTCAGCGTCGTATGCCAGGCCACAGGCACCCCATGCGGGATGTCTGTGGGCTCCTTGCCGTCCAGCAGCACGACGTCGCGCGGGAGCCCGAAATAGCCGCGCGGCCGGTCCATTCGAATGACCGCGGCCGCGTCGGCGTCCTCCTTCGCCAGCGCCGCCGGCTTGAGGTCGAGCTGGGCGAACGAGCGGGGCAGAGGCGAGCGATAGATGTGGGTAATGGGCGCGCCGGGCGCCGCGACCACGAACTCGAGCGCGGTGGTGGGATCGAACGTCGCCGGCCCCCACACGCCGTCAGCGCCGGTCGTCCTGCTCAACGCCGCGGCGCCTTGTCGTTCACCGGTATCGGCGGAGACGCGATAGATCTCCACTTTCGCCCCCTCGACCGGCCGATTGGTCGGTGTGCCGGCGACGACGCCCGTCACCCGCCCGTTCAGGACGACCTCCGCCTCGGGCGCGATTGCGATGCGGGAGGGGGCATGGCCGGTGATGAACCGGTAGATCTCGGCGAAGGCGACCGGGCTCAAAGCTGTGTCGCGATGGTCGACCTGGCCGAGCAGGACATTGGTCGCGCCTTTGAGCGCGGGTCCGTCGGCGGTCACGTTGAGCGCCATGCCCGGTTTGTGGAAGACAATTCCGCCGTCCGGCTGCGCGTAGAGGTCGAAGCCGTCGCTGCGCAACGTCATGAACGGAACCCCCGGCGTCACTTCCGTGTCGCCAGCATCGAGCTTCGTGAGAAAAGGGCCACGGCCGTTGAATTCGCTGCCAGGCGAAAAGTCGGTCGCCCAGACGCCGTGATTGGGCGTGCCGCCGAGCGCCGCCTTTTCGACGCTCCCGGGGTTGGCGGCGACATATTCACGCGTCGCGTAGCCGCCGCGCGACGACGCGACGATCGCGACCTTTGACGCGCCGGTCTTGGCCTTGACGCCATCGATGAACGCCGTCAGTTCGCGCAACTGGTCCGCAGTCGAAGAACGGTTGGCTTGAGCGACGGTATCGTCGCCGCGAGCCTGCGGATCGGTGAAGCTGATCGCGAACAGCCGGTCGCGCGGATAGCCGTTGCTCTCGAACCGCCAGATCTGTGTTTCCCAGGTTGCAGCGAGATCGCTGTCGCCATGCACGAACACGATCGGAACCGGCGGTTCATCCTGCGCGAAGGCGGATCGTGCGACGCCACCCAAGGCCAGGGCGGCGGTCCCCTGAAGCAGACGACGTCGGTTCAGCATTGGACGCTCTCCCCTTGATGAGGCGTTGGGCCTTTGGGCCTTGGCAAGAGCTTACACCGCCGAAGAGGCGCTGCAACGTGCAGATCCGCTCTATCCCGAGCGATTTCGCGATAGACGTCTTTCGACGTAAGCCCGGCAGAGTCGCTCGCCTTTATAGCCGAGATAGGCGCCAATGAGCGCCGCTGCGATCAGGACCCATGGGGACGAGGAATAGATCGCGAACAGTCCCGCCAGAATCGCTGCGCCGGCCAAGGCCAGCCAGGTGGTAAATTCGGACGAGCCGGTCAATTCTCTTACCCACAGGTTCAACTGGCTGCCGATTGTTGCGCCGAAAGCAGCGGATCAAAGCCCATCCCCGGCGATACTGGCTTTCTATCCGAACCAACTGGTTTTTGCACGGGTGCGCTCGCAGCCTCTCGTTCTGCGCCGAGCGATGAGGGTGCGAGCAGAAATTGCTCATGCAGAGCCAAAACGAACAAGGCGGCGGAATGAACCGCCGCCTTGTTTGGCCATCAGGCGTGCACCACCCCTAATGGCGCACCACTCGGAAAAGCGTCAAAGCGGGCCTGGAATGTTCCAGTAGGGGCCGACGCCGTAATAGTCGTGGAGCTTGCCCTCATATTCGGGATCGCCCCAGGCCGGGTCCGTGCCGACCGGATAGGAAGGCGCGCCCTCAAGCTGGCTCTCGTCAATCTCGACGACATAACCGCCGAGGTTCGTGTTGTATCTGAGGAGCGACCAGGGCAGCGGGTGATAAGAGCTGCCCACTCCAAGGAATCCGCCGAATGACAAGATCGCATATGCGACCTGACCGGTTTGCTTGTCGATCATCAGATCGTGAACCGAGCCCAGGCGGTCGCCTCCGTTGTTGAAGACGTCAGTGCCTTGGACTTTATCGGCAGCGATTAGCGTCGTTGTTTCGCGGACGGCGTCCATGAAATTCTCCTTGGCTATTGTCCGAGGAGAAAACGCCAGCGTGAGTCCGAATGTTCCCGACGGCGGGGCGCCTTTTGATCGGCGCGCCCGCCGTGGACCCCCGTTTTAGACCAGATTGATCGCCACCGATTTCGTCTCGGTGTAGTGCTCCATCACTTCCTTGCCCATCTCGCGGCCCCAGCCGGACTGCTTGAAGCCGCCGAACGGCCAAGCGGGGTCGCCATAGTTATGGGTGTTGACGCAGATCGTGCCCGCCTTGATCTTGCGCGCGAGCGAATGAGCGACCTTCAGATTGTGGGTCCAGATGCTCGCCTGCAGGCCATATTCGGTGTCGTTGGCGAATTTGGCGACTTGATCGAGGTTGTCATCGTCGAACGACTGCACGCAGACGACCGGGCCGAAGATTTCTTCCTTGACCACGCGCATGTCGCGATTGGTCTTGGTCAGCACCGTCGGTTCGACAAAGTAGCCTTGAGCACCGCCTGCGAGCTGGGGCGGCAAGTTGCCGGAGCGTCTACAACAGCCGCAAGCTCACAAGGAGTATGCGCCGCAGGCTGGTCGAATTGAGGCTTTGCCAACTAGCGACGCAGCAGGCCAGAGTTCGCTCGCCAAGGACGGTGACACGCTCAGGACGTATCAACCAACAGCCGAGGCAAAGCAGCTAAGAGGCGCTAGATGCAGCTCAAGTCAATATATTCGCCGCCCTCAACTCGGACGACCTTCAAGCACGATTGGCCGCCCTGAGTTCTGGGGCGAAGTGCAACCCCCGGCGTCACTGAAGCGGCTCGATATTCCTTCTCGCCGAGCCGTCTTCGTCCCCTGGAAGCCGAGCAGAAGGCCGGCGTTCGGAAT
>Ga0210406_10002640_pt1 | contig 20270 bp, 20 predicted proteins | sample IncBWC30MmetaG_FD_155454 | JGI IMG/M metagenome (GOLD analysis project Ga0210406, IMG submission 155454) | Forest soil microbial communities from Barre Woods Harvard Forest LTER site, Petersham, Massachusetts, United States - Inc-BW-C-30-M | ecosystem: Environmental > Terrestrial > Soil >... | reverse complement strand
CAGTTCATGCAGGTGAAGACACAAGTGGCGATCGCCCTGGCCGATTTGCATCTGCTGCAGGGCAAGAAGAAAGACCATGGCACGATGCATTCCAACTGGATGCGTAAGGCCGAAATAGCGGTCGACAGGAAAGACGATGAGATGGCGCGGGCGGCGCTGGAACGCGCGATGAGTTATCAGCAGCTCACCGAGAGCTTCGATCAGCAGATCGCGGACCAGGAGGCCCAGGTGGAGTCGTTGAAATCGGCGATGAAACGGTTGGAGACCAAACTGATCGAAGCGCGAGCCAAAGCGGATTTGCTGATCACGCAGCACCGGCGCGCTCGAGCGGCCAACCGTGCGTCGGATGCGCAGCAGACCCCTACGGGCGAGAGCCGCACGTTTGAACGCATGCACTCGAAGGTAACGCGCGAAGAGGCCATCGGTGCGGCCAAGGGAGAGCTGCTGGGAAGCGATCTGGAGGAGCGACTGGAAGCACTGGATCGCGAGGAAAGGGTCAATGCCCTGCTTGACCAGTTGAAGGCGCGGCGGCGTTTGCCAGCCTAGATGATGACGCGAAGCGGTTTGAGCCGTCGAACACACGATGCACGCTTAGCGTCCGGCGGCCGGAGTTGGCATCGCGCTGGCGCTGGGCGTGGGAGGATCGCGTAGGCAACTCGATGCTTGCATCTCGCGTTCCGCCCTTCCGAGGAGAGTCCTCTACGATTATCATTATTAGGTACGCCCGTCGGAGAGCGGACGAATTACAAGGCTGCGAATCTTCCGCTGGAGGTTCCGGGAGCTGAGCCATGAATAGTGCACTATCGAAGGTTGGTCGGTATGTTTTCGTCGTTATTCCGTTTGTCGCGGTTGTACTTGTCGCGGCCGCCGGCGGCCACGCCCAAGTTCAGGCCCAGGCTGCGTCCCCGCCGCAGTCCGACAACCGCATCTTCGCCGACTTCGACAAGTTGATCCACGTAAAGCGCGCGAAGGTCGGTGACACGGTGACTGCCCATGTGACTGTTCCGACGAAGCTCCGCGACGGCACCGAGTTGCCCAAGGGCAGCAAGTTGGTGGGGCATATTACCGAATTCAAGGTGAAGGCCGACAAGGAAGGGCCGTCGAAGCTGGGACTGCTTTTCACCAACATAATCACGAAGAACAGCAAGGAAATACCTGTGCGGATGGCACTGGTCGCGGTGGCGCCGCACGGGCAACTGAATGACGTTGACCTGCTGACGGCCGGCAACCCCTTCTCGGGTGGCAACCGGATGCAGGCAGGAAGCGGAGCGAACACCCTCAACAACACTACCAACGAGGGTGAGGCGCTAAGCCGTGGGCTGGGGGCGCGTGCTCCGACCTCAAAGACCGGCGTGACCAGTGCCCAGATGATGCCGGGGAAGTCCTATCTACCTGAAGTGGTGATGGTGTCGTATTCGACGGCCGCCCCGGGGACCATCCTGGAATCCAAGACCGGGTCGGTGTACATCGACTCGGGCAGTCGCCTGCTATTACTCCAGGCGGAGTAGCGACGAACGTTATTTGGAAGGAATCCGCAAATCGGCGCAGTTCGCCAAACTTAAACCCTATCGGTGCCTATCCCTGCCTTGCGACCAGAGTTTATCGATCACGGCGAAAAGAAACGCGGCAGACAATCCGAAGAGGAGCCATCCGTTCAGGGCTTCCATCGCTCCCAAGAGGTGCCAATGGGCCGGGAGTTCAAGATCGGTGTGGCCGTAACTAGTCATTGCATTCAGCGAATAGAGCATGGACGACTTGAAGGCGGGAAGGGCGCCCAACGCCCGATAGGCGAGGGCCCAGAGACCAGCCTCAAAGCCGTGCAGGCAGGTGGCGAGCAAGGTAGTGGCGCCCACGACGGTGACGAACGTGACAGTGGGGTGGCGGCGCTCGTAAATACGCTCAGAAAGGTGACTGGCCCTTTGGCTGATGAGCCCAAGGCCGAGGACGTGGATGACCACGGTCAGAACGATCAGGGGCAGGCCCCAAGCCCAATCGGCCGACCAAGAAATGTCATTGGCCGCCACGAAGGTACAAGCGGCCATGGCCATCGTCATTGAATCCTCCAGGTTCTTTCACCCGGCTTCAGAGCCGAATAATCCGCGGATTTCTGCAGGACCGTATGCACCCACAACATGGTACGGCAAGCGGCCACGTCCTGGCCTGAATCAACTGGTTGAGGTTCCCACGTCCCTGGCGAAACCGGGAGTCCTCTCACGGATGTAGTGACGCGGTATAGGCGGCGATCGATATCATGTCGTCGAGGGTCAAGTTGGCGACGGGGGCCATCATCGCTTGAGTAGTGGCCCCGGCACGGGCACCGCTTTGCATGTCATAGAGTTGCCGGACAATGTAGCTTGGGGAACGGCCGGCGAGCGACGGGACATCGCCACTGCCCTTGAGATTCAAACCGTGGCACGTGGCGCACGGCAGGGTCTTGCCGGCGCCTCCCGAAACCACCAGTGTCTTTCCCTTCTTCATGCTGCCTGAAGGCGCGTAGGCGATGAAGCCGGACGTGTCGTCACGCAGCTCGGTTCGCTCCAGGTTTTCCGGAGTCTCAACAATGCGTTGGCCGATGGGCTCCATCCGTATGGGTTCTGAGACGACCAGCATCCATCCGGCGACGTGAGTTTCTGGAACGGTAGCGGTTTCCACTACCCGAATCCATGGTTTCGGCTTCAGCGCGGCAAAGTAGGCCGCTGCGGATTGGACCTCCTCTTTGTCTGTGTGGGTTGCAACGCCAACCATTGCGGCGACCGGAAGGTGGCTTGGTTCCGCACTTTTGCGCACACCACTCTTGAAGTCTGCCATCTGCCGGACGATGTAGTCCGCAGGCAGACCAGCGAGGCTGGAGTTCTCCGGTCGGCCTTGGCCATTGGGCAGGTGGCAGTAGCCGCAGGCGTAGACGTCCGGCTTCTTGCCGTGTCCCACAATGGCAGGCATGGGGGGATGGGAGGCGGGATGCCAGTCGGGCACTTCGAAGAGATCACTGGTTTGCGCGAGGGTGAATGCGGCCGTGCTGTCTGGCACACGCTGTGGGGCGGCACCGCCACGCTTGGCGGGGACATGTGTGTCCTCGGCGGGAGGGTTGGGGCAATAGGCCCAGTATGGAGGCCGAGAGTTCTCCGGACGCGCCGTAGGCTTGCCGGATGGGCTCTGGGCCACGGCCCCGACGCCAAACACCCACAACAGCAGCAATACTGCGAAGAACGACGGTCCCTTGACGTGGCGCGAAACGGTGAACTTCATGGCGTGTCGGAATTGTACAGGGGCGCAGAAATGAGGCGGTCGGTCAGACCAAACGGCGGTTACAAATGCCTGGTGGCGCCCGTGGGCCCTCCTTCTTCATTCTTGACAATAGGTTTGAGGACACAGGTGTAGACTGGCGGCGTATGGCAAAAACAAAGACTGTTGCGCGCGAGGTGCAGAACGGCGGGGCACCAGGGGCGGGTACGCTCTACCTGGTTGGCACGCCGATCGGCAACATGGAGGACATTACTCTGCGCGGGTTGCGCATTCTAAAGGAAGTAGACCTCATCGCCTGTGAGGACACGCGCCACACGGTGCAGTTGCTCGATCATTACGGGATTGAGAAGACGACGGTCAGCTATCACGAGCACAACGAGCTGACCCGTTCGGCCGAGTTGATCGTACACCTGGAACAGGGTGACAACATTGCGATGGTGAGTGATGCGGGCATGCCCGGGGTAAGCGACCCGGGATACCGGCTGATTGCGCTGGCTGTACGGCACCACATACGCATCGTACCCGTGCCGGGGGCATCTGCGTTTCTTTCGGCACTGGTCGCCAGCGGGCTACCGACTGACTCATTCCGCTTCAGCGGGTTTTTTCCCGCGAAAGAAGGCGCACGCCGAACTTTATTGGAAGCCATTCGACATTCTCCGCGAACGCAGATTTTTTACGAAGCGCCGCAGCGGATTGTGGAAACCCTGAAGGATGTAGTCGAGCTGCTGGGACCCGAGCGGCATGTTGTGGTTGCGCGCGAAGTTACGAAGCTGCATGAGGAGTTTCTACGGGGTCGCGCTGAAGACGTACTTGCAGCACTCGAGAAACGTGGCGAGGTCAAGGGCGAGATCACCCTGCTGATCGGGAAGGAGGAAGAATCCGCTCAGCTTCCTCCATCTGCCAAGAACGTTGCCAAGCGGGTGCGCGAGCTGATGAGCTCCGATGCGCTCGACGAGAAGGCGGCCCTGAAACAGGCGGCGAAAGAGTTTGGGGTGTCTAAAAGCGAGGCCTATCGCGAGTTGCAGAGAGTGAAGTAAATGAGGGTAACTGGTAACTGGCAGCTGTAGATCCCACGATATGATGCTTAGTCTATCCCATTGATTCGAAACCCGCGAATGAGTGGCGCATCCAACATGCGCTTGGTTGTTGCCGTCACATCTCTAGTATTACCGATGTCTCTTGCCGCGTGGGGACAGCGTTCCCACGTGCCAGCGTCTCAGCCGACGGCTGAGTCGGCGCCGACAGGTGCCGTCAACCCCGAACTTGCGACGATGACGCGGGCGGTTGCGATCCAGGCCCGACCCGACCAGGTCGGCTATTTTCACTCGGCCATCGATAGCACGGACGCGGCGCTACAACAGTCGCGAGAGCTGCAGTCTCTGGGCGCTGCCGCGCAAAGCATACCCACCACCAATGCCAAGTCGCTGCAGTTGCGCGACGCAATCGACGATGTGGACCATTACAACGAGAGGTTCCTGGCATCGTTTACCAGGACGCAGGAGGCCGAGTTGAAGCCGCTGACGAAGCGGTTGCGTAAGTCTTATTCGATCGCCGCCAAAGAAGCCACGGCAGTGCAGCGGCGGCTGGAGCCCGGGAAGGTTGTGTTGGAGCGCCTGACCAGCGCCGCAGCCAACCTGGAAAAGGCGCTCTCCGACTTCAGGACAGACCAGGTGCGCCTGGCGCGGGAAATGGGAATCCAGTCGAGGTGATATGGTTTTCGAGGACGTGCACCCTATGACGAGATGCTTTCTTTTTTCTCTATTGCTCTCGATGCTGCTGGCCGGCGCCGCTTTGTGCCCGGCGCAGACGGCCACTGGGCCGGTTGATTTCCAGCCCGGGCCCGATCTGCAACGGCGGATCTTGTCGCCCGCGCCGGCGGCAGGTGCGACCAAGCAGGCCAAACAAGCGGCCATTGGGCACGGCAAGACCATGATCGATACCGGCGACGCGAAGAACTTGTTCTGGAACGAACCGGTTGACCTGAACGGCGCAGGCAACGTAGTGAATACCGATATGCTGTGGGATGGGTCGTCGAAGATCCTATATGCCTTCGCTCATGAGACTCTTCGTTGCACGCACGGCAAGTCGACGGAAGGCGATATCCTGGTTGGCATCTACGGCAAGAAGAACTTTCTCGGAAAGACGCCGGGCTCGGGATGGTGGGTTGTCGAAATGGCGCAAAGCCAATGCCAGGCGCCCATGGCCGGCCTTTACGGATGCAAGTTCGACTCGCAAGGTACGACCTTGGCGTGCGGCCATGCGGAACTTGATTCGAGGGTTAACGACATGGCGATTGTGGAGTCCACGAGGTTCTAGGGACCCGGACGTGTTGGCCCGGTGGCGTGGTTTTAACTGCTAACGGGATCCGCGACTTTGCTCAACCTGACTGCGAAGATTGTACCTACTTTGTGTTGGCGTCTTCCCGCTCGAGCAGTTGATAGCTCACGAACGCAACTTTCTTGCTGTCGGGTGACCAGGAGGGGACGTTGATTGTGCCTTCTCCACCGAAGAGCTTAGCCAGGACTTTGATCTGGCCGTCCGCCAGATTCATGAGCCGCAACTGCACGTCATTGTTGGGCGGATGGCCGGTGACGTGCTTCTCGTACGAGATGAAGACCATCGATTGGCCATCCGGCGAGATGTGTGGGAACCAGTTGTTGAACTCGTCGAACGTAACCTGTTCCTGTGCGCTGCCGTCGGGGCGCATGCGCCAGATCTGCATGCGCCCGGTGCGTTCTGAGTTGAAGTAGATGAGTTGGCCATCGGGCGAGTATTCGGGGCCATCGTCGATGCCTTTGGCAGTGGTGAGGCGCGTCTCTTCGCCGCCAGCCATCGGGATTGCGTAGATATCGAATTCGCCATTACGCTGCGCGCAGTAGGCGAGGGTCTTGCCATCTGGCGACCAGCCGTGCCAGTACGATGGCGAATTCGTGGTGACCCGACGTGGGGTGCCGCCGGTGACCGGCACAATATAAATACTAGAACTAGACTGCTGATCGGGCTGAGAGGAGTCGCTGATCGCCAACCATTGCGCGTCAGGCGAGATGCCGTGGTCGTTGTTGCAGCGGTTGGCGGTGCCAGTGTCGATGGGCGACGGTGTGCCTCCCGCGACGGGCAGTCGCAAGATATGCCCCTCGCTGTTGAACAGGAAGTAGGCTCCGTCACGGCTCCAGTTGGGCGCCTCGAAGTGAGTGGGAGCTACATAGACGACGCGGCGGTCCGTGGAGCTGACGGTCACCGTCTCGAGCGTGCTGTAGAGGACGGGCGGGGTGGCAGAGGAGCCAGGAGTCGTGACTTCGAGGTCGGAGAACACGGCCTTCTCGACCACATTCTTGTCGTGCGAACAAACGCCGATGCCGACGTAATACGTGCCCTGCAAAGGGACCTTGATGGACGCGCCGGAAGGGCGCATTGTCTCACCAGCAGCGGGTGCAAGAAATAGGTAGATAAAGTCGCCGCGCTTCTCGATACGCAGGCGGCTGGGTGCCGAGAGGTTGGATTGTATCTCGTGAGTGGCGCCGCCTTTGGTGTCACGGTACTGAAGTGAGGTGAGGCCCTCTCCGTGCAGAGCGACGTCGGCGTAGGCGGAGTCGGCATCGAGGCTTTGCCGAACCATGAGAACGGCCTTGCGGTGCGGGTTGCCACCCTTCTCGGGGAACGAAACATCCGCAGTCAACGAGATGTCTCCCGAAACTTGCTTCCAGGCAAACTGAAAGGCGTCAGCGGTCAACCAAATGTTCTCGCCGCTGCCGGTGAGGGCGTAGGTCCTGTGCCCGTGATCGAATTGCGCAGTGCCGGCGTGTAGCACGGAGCCGATGTCAGCGTGATCCTGGAAGAGACCGAGTGACGGCGACGGCGTTTGCCCTGAAAGAAGTCCGGTAATAGAGGCAAGGGTGATAGCTAGAAATATTGCGAGCTCAAGTCTGCGATTTCGCACGATGAAAGGCTCCCGGTCACAACACGCAGAAGGCTAGGGTGATGGGAACGAGTTGTCAACGACGTGACCGATAGGGCTTATACTCTCCTCGTTATGCTTACATGGCCTGTTCAGCTGGCGATCCTTGGCTTCCTCGCCGTGGTGTGGACGGCCCAGTGGCTTGACTGGGAAGCGGGGATTCAGGAAGGGAAGTTCGACAGGAGATGGAGAAGACGCCGAGTCTAGGCGGACCGCACAGCTAAGGCTGGGTATACACCGGGTTGCTGGGTGAGGAAGGCTCGTAGTCCTGGCCGTACTTATTCTTGTGTTGAGACGTGGCCGCTTCGGCTTCACGAACGCGCAGCGTTCCCACCGAGTGCACTGTGCCGTTGATGTCCACCTCGTGCGACAGGGCCTGAAGGGTTTCTGGCAACGAGTTCTCAGCCCAGACATGCAGCGTGTAGCGTCCGGGGGGGACGTCGGCGACGGAGAAGTCGCCTCCTTTCGTGGCTACCGCGTAGTAAGGACTAGAAACGACCACCACGACTGCGCTCATTTCAGGATGGATATTGCAGAAGATGTAGGACACTCCGTCGCGATCGAAGTGGACGGTGCGCGTCGTCCCAGCTTCGTAGAGTCCGAGGTCAAACTTCTTGCCGTTGAACAGCGAGAACACGTTGTGAAACCAGGGGTCTAGATTGGGGAATTGCACCGTCGAGCCCTTGGTCACCACCAGCAGGTGAGGATCGAAGGCCTTGTTCTTCTGGCGCAGGACGGCGTCCACCGGTTTCGCGGTTAGGGGATCACCGGCCGACTGAACGACCGGCACCAGCCACACTACAGCGGAGATGGCGCTGGGCGGGTTCGTGGAGCCGTAGTATGTTATGCGTCCGTTGATATTTACGCCCTGCGCGGCCGAGCGGACGGAGAGCGCGGCGAGAGCTACGAGCAGGGCGACGGCGAATTTGCTGGGTTTCGTCAAGTTGCTCCTAGAACAAGATTCCCATTCCAAGGTTGACCTGCCCGGCAGTCGAGTTGTAGTCGTAGATCGAAAAAGTCTTGAGGCGGCGATACTCCAGCGAGAAAAGCAAGTCGGACCGCGGACGGTAGATAGCGTTGGCAAACATCCCCTGATTGCGGGCGAGTGTGGGGTCGCCGTAGCTCTGCGCGTCTGAGAAGGCGCGAACGTCGGCAGCGAACGGATTGTCTTGTCCAAACGCGGCGTTGAGCTCGAGTTTGGAGGTCGCACGATATTTCAGTTGGGCCCAGCCTCCCACGGTGTTGAGCGGAAGAACACTGGTGTTTGGATCAATCAGCGGTCCGCTGTAGAGCACGCTGCGACCGATACCGCCGCCCAACCCACCGATTGCCTGACCGCGGTAGAACGACCCGCTAAGCGTGAATAGTCGATTGAGTGGTAGCGTCCAATCCATCATGGCGGAGTAGCCGTTGACGTTGCGGCCGTAGCCATAGTCCTCACGGCTGTAATAACCAGCGGTACCAATGGTGAAGTTCCGCCCGAAGACGACATGCGAGTAGGCGACGCGTCCAGCGTAAGCCGGTTGGCGAGAACGCTCGCCTGCCTGTGGAGTGCGATACCACGTGTAGGAGTGGAAATTAGGAGGCTCGCCAGTTAGAGCGTCCAGAATGCCGCCCTGGAACGTGACAGTGGATTTGTCGGAGACGGCGAGCCGGTGCTCGACGCGCATCTGTGGTGTCCACGCCCAGAGGTTTCCTGAGTATGACAGCGCCGGCACGATCAGGGACGCGAACGAAGTCGGGGAGTTGGGAGCGAAGAAAAGCTGGTCTTGCCCTACGACGAAGTCGGTATCTTTCCACGCGAAGTGGATCGTCGCGGTGCGCAGGCGCACCAGGCCGGAGTTCACTCCATCGGAAATTGCAGGAAAGCCTCCGCCGACATCGAAGTTGACGTTGCCACTGGTCCTGGCGCCCATTAGCTCCGGCCCAAAAACCTCAATACCGAAAATTGATTGTCGCAGCGTGCCGCCAAAGGAGCCACCCGACTGAAGGCCGCTATTCGGGTAGGCCAAGGTGGGGACATCCATGTTGTCGACTGTCCCCTGGTTGCTGAAGAGGTTGAACAGCGCCACTCCCGAAAGACGCACTCGGTACTTAGAGGCGCTCTCGACCTTGGTCTGATATTGCGTGTCGATCTTGCCGGAGAGCAGTTGCTGGTCTTCTTCGAGTTGGCCCACGCGCACGTCTATCGGTGCGGTGCTGGACGCCGAAGTGGCAGACCTGTCGGCACGTTCCGACTCCAACTCCTGTCGGAGGCGCGTCATCTCGGCGCGACTGGCGGCGGTCTCCTCTTTGAGTTGCAGCACGAGATCCTTGAGTTCATGGACCTCAGACTGCAGCGCGCTCAGCGATGCGGATCCATCAGCGTCGGCGGGCACTGGTTTGGGCGCCTGAGCGTCAGAGCCGGCTGTGAGCCATAGCGCCGCAATACCGGCGAGTACCATGAGCGGGAATCGCGATGTCTGACAGAGTTTCATGTGGCACCTCTGTGCAATTCAATGTATGGGCCGGGGTCGCGAACAGCGTGGCCCTCTGGGAGCCTGTTGACTCACCGTCTCTCGATTTCATCGTGCCCGGAACCGGCGACAATGGTGCTGAACGCCATCACACGAGGCAGCGTGATCCGCATCACCGTGGATCCAGACACTGACTGTTCCAACTGTAATTGGCCGGAGTGGTCTTCCACGATCTTCTGTGCGATGGTCAGGCCCAATCCGGTGCCGTTTTCCTTTCCGTAGCTGACAAAGGGATGAAAGACACGGTCGCGGATCGAAGTGTCGAAACCCGGTCCGTCATCGATGATGCGAATGTCTAGCTTACTGTCCCTGTTCTCCACGTTGGCCGAAACATGCCCGCCAGCAGCTTGCACCGACTGGCACGAATTCAACAAAAGGTTGTAGAAAACCCGTTCCATCTTTCGCGGATCGCACATCGCGTAATGCACGCCCGAGGAGACGATTCCGACCGAGACTCTGTGGAACTCGTGGTGAGAGCGAATCAATTCGATAGCCCGGCTGAGGGAATGTTCAACGACGGTCTCAGTGAGGGTCAGCGCCTCGGCGGGGCGCGATAATTCCAGGAGGGAATCAATAAGGTCGGTCAGGCGCAATACAGCGACCCGAATCTCCAGGTAAAGTTCCTCACGCTGATGGTGCGGCAGGTCAGGCTCGGCCAGGAACTCGGCATTGGCCAGCACTGCGGTCAGCGGATGGCGTAAATCGTGGGAGATCGAACTGGCCATAGTGCCAATGGTCGCCAGCCGCTCGGAGTGAAGCAGGCGTTGTTGTGCGTGCTGCAGGCTTTCGCGCATGGTAGCGAATGCGTGGGTCACCTCGCCGACTTCGCCGTCTTGGTTGACGTCCAGAGGAAAGGCGTAGTCTCCTTTCCCCAGTGCGCGCACGCCGTCTACCAGGCGCTCCAAGGGACGGGTGAAGGTACGGGCAATGATGTAGACCAGCAGGGTGCCAAGGAGTACCGCACTCAGGCCAACAGCCAACAAAAGCTGACGCAGGTGGCTGAGGAACTGTGCCGCCTGGTCGTAAGACTTCATTACGAACATGGTGACCGGAGGTAAGCCTTCGTTGAGCGCGAGCGAGCTCGCCACAAAGCTCTCATTGCCGAGCTTGACGTCGCCCGGAAAGCCGGAAGCGTCGTGGGCCGTGAGCAGCTGTTGCAGCTTGTTCACTTCGGCGGAATCGACGGTACTGACAACTTCCTGGCCAGAGCACACTACGACCACTTGCCCGGCGGCCACGCGCGCAACTTCCTGCGCGACAGTGGCGTTGATCTCGTAGCCGATAGCCAGAGTTCCGAGGACCGAGTTACTGGCCTTGGGACCGAAGTAAATCGGAACCAGGAACACTTCGTAGAGGTGGCCACCGGCGAACCACCACTGCCGCGAATCGTCACCCCCAGTATGGCGGTCGCGCAGCTCCTGTGCCTGTTGCAGAGTAATGCCAGGAGGAAGAGTATGAAATCCTACGATTTGGTTGGAGGGGTCGATGAGGGCAAAGAGACCTCCACCCGACAGGCGGAACAACTCGGCCGATGCATCTTGAATTGTTGGGGCGTGGCGCGAGGTCATCAGCGCCTTCAGCACCGGCAGATCGGCCATCAACTCGGCTGAGCGGGCAAGAGAATTTTCACGCTCGCGCTGAAAGTTCCGAAAGGTCTCGACCGAGTTGGCGAGATCGACGCGCAAGTTGTCGCGGACGTGGTTCTCGACACTGCGTTGCACGATCAAAAGCGACGCCGCGGTCAGTCCGGCGGAGGTCAACAGCATCGCGATCAGAAATTTGGTCCTAAGACGAATGGAGAATCTCCTCGAATCGTGGCGCTTGCATTAACGCACAAATTTATATCCAGTACCGTGCACGGTGCGAAAGTGGACAGGATCGCCGGGGTCTTTCTCCAGTTTCTGCCGCAAACGTAACATGTGGGTGTCCACGGTGCGCGTGGTGGGATAGCTGTTATACCCCCACACCTCGTTCAGCAGCTCCGCGCGGGAAACCACCCGCTCCTCATTGTTGAGGAAGAAGCGCAGCATCTTGAATTCCTGCGGAGTCAGGGGGATCAATTTACCCCCCTTCCAAAGCTCCATCTTGGAAAAATTGACGTCTACGTCGTCGAAGTTGAAGGTCTCGCTTTTGTCCGGATGGTGGTTCAAGCGGCGAATGGCGGCGCGGACCCGCGCGAGCAGTTCGCGGGGGCTGAAGGGCTTGGTTACATAATCGTCGGCGCCCAGTTCGAGCAGAAGGACTTTGTCGACCACATCGCTGGCTGCGCTGAGGACGAGGATCGGTACACTGGCCGCGAGGCGCTTGATCTCCCGGCAGATATCCTGCCCGGACCGGCCCGGCAGACGTAAGTCGAGAATGACCACTCGCGGCGTGGTGGCGCGAAATATGTCCATGGCGGAAGTGCCATCGGTGGCGATGGTCACGTCGAATCCGGCTGTTTCAAATGTTCGCCGCAGGGCCCGCTGCACCGCTGGGTCGTCTTCAATCGCTAAAACCTTATCCATTTTTCTTCTACTCCGCGCCGTGGCGCCTGTTTGCTAAACAGCAGAGTGGCTGGCGGCGCAGCCTCCCATTCGCAGAATGGCCGGGAATGAGTGAGCGTGCCCACGAATCAGCCCTATAGTTCAACAGCTATACCAGTTGATGAAGCCAGTCAACGATGAGTTGACAATTTCGTGACAACCGGCGACCTTCCCGGGCGTGGGTGGAATGCTTGGCGACTCGGCCTCCCGGCCAATGATTTCCTTTGCCGGCAGACACATTTTGTTGACAATTCTTCTACAGCACCGTGACAACCGCCTCTACCGCCCCAACTAGATTCGCCTAGTCGATCAATCTGCAGGAGGTCGCGTCAATGCGAATCAGAAAGTGGGCCCAACGTCTGTGGATGCTGCCGTTGGCCGCGTCCATGGTAGTCGCAACTCCGACATGGCTATTCTCGGCGCCGGGAAACAGTTTCGTCCAGCACAACCTCGTGTCCGACCTGCCGGGAATGGCGTCGTTTACCGACTCTAACCTGGTTAACCCGTGGGGAGTGGCCTTCTCCGGCACCAGCCCGTTCTGGGTTGCAGATAACGGAACAGGGCTTGCCACGCTCTATAACAGCCTAGGCGTGATACAAGGCCTGGTGGTAACGATCCCACCCGCCGGAGGTGCGGCACCGACCGGGCAGGTGTTTAATCCCAACCCTGCGAACTTTGGCGGCTCGCACTTCATCTTCTCGACCGAGAATGGAACTATCGCTGCGTGGTCAGGCGGAACGAATGCCGCTCTCTCATTTACCTCTCCCGTCGGCGCTGTTTACAAGGGACTGGCGCTGGCGGTCAATGGGTCCAACACGTACATCTACGCAACCGATTTTCACAACGGCACGATTGACGTGCTCGATTCGGGCTTCAATAAGGTGTCGCTCGGCGGATCGTTCACCGACCCTACTCTTCCCTCCGGTTATGCGCCGTTTGGCATTCAGACTTCCGGCGGCCTCTTGTACGTGACGTACGCTCTGCAAGACGCCCAAAAGCATGATGACGTCGCCTGTCCTGGGTGCGGCTTCCTGGATGTTTTCGACACCAACGGCAACCTGATTCAGCGCCTGGTTTCACAGGGTGCTTTGAATTCGCCATGGGGTATGGCTTGGGCTCCGTCGGGATTCGGAAAGTTTGGCAGTGATTTGCTGGTAGGAAACTTCGGTGACGGCACCATCAACGTCTTTGACCCCACCACCGGGACTTGGCTCGCCCAGCTCGACGATCCTGGTGGCAGTCCTGTAACCAATCTTGGACTGTGGAACATTGGTTTCGGTAACGGCGGCAACGGCGGATCCAAGAACATCCTCTATTTCACCGCCGGCATTCCCGGTCCCGACAACATCGAGGACCATGGGCTGTTTGGCGGGGTGAGCGCAGTGCCCGAGCCAAGCACGCTTACCCTGCTGGGCAGCGGATTCGCTAGCTTGATTGGTCTAGGCTGGCGTAAGGGGAAACGCTCAGCCTAGGCAATCCTTGAACATAGAAACCTCGCGGACAACGAAGCGGGGCTTCTCGTACCAACAACTCTCCTGAGTTGCTCGCCCTGAGCCGGAGCGCCACGCTCCGGCTCGACTTTCACCAAGCAACTTCAACTCGGAAAAAGGCTGTTAAGTGTGCACCCGCCTTGTCTCCTTGCTGACCAACGCCCTATTGCGGCGACTGGCTTTTTGGCAAGTTAGACGCGGCAGGCTTGTCACGGTTGGTATCGCCAGGATCCAACTCATGATGATCGCTGTCCGCGATACCCTGGTTGATCCAACCTACCACCGTCGGTCACAACGGGATCGAGTTGCCAATGGTCATTGGTCGCGCTGCCCGGACTGCTATTGGATCGCTCCCCACTTCCAGGTGTTCCAGCTTGTGGCATGGGCAGAGGCTTGCTATTTTTCGGCGGGATGGGCCTTTCGGGCATGGGCAAGCCACCGCAACAATGGACTGGCGGTTGTAGAGTCACGGGACCATGCGTTGATTGTTGGGGTAAGGAACCTTGCGATGCGTGAGTTCTTTGCGCTTCCGCGGGCAGGATTAAGACTGCCAGTGCAAAACTGAAGCATGCAGCCTTTGTCGCGTAACTCATATCGGTCAACCTTATGTTTTAGATTGACGATGCGGCTATCGACGCCGAGCGCAACACTAGCTCGGACCATTCTATCTGCCAAAAGTTGCTGAATTATAGATTGTAGTATAAGTCGTTTTTTTGCCATAAGATGCGTCGACAACATGAGGGCCGATTCGCCTGCCGGGAGTCCGCAACAACAAGCATTTACAGGGTGACGCTTTCTGATATGCTGCGTCGGTTCGGCAGGAGGACTTCTATGAAGCGTAGCGTGGCGATAGTGTTGTTTGCCTTACTGGTGCTCGGGGTGTCCGCTTGCGGTCAAACTGCAGCGCCTGGGGTAGCGAAAGAAGTGCGCGACAATTTTGTCGACGTTGACCGCAAGGTTCTGGAGATGGCCCGCGACTGGCCAGCCGATAAGTATGACTACAAGTTGCGGGAAGAGATGCGGACGTTTGGCGCGGTGATGGTGCACATCGCTTCGGGCAATGTGTATGCAGCGAAGGCCGGGCGCGGAGAGAAAGCCAAATGGGACGAGCTGGATCCTGCGAAGTACCCTGATAAAGCGGCCGTGGTGGCACTGTTGGAGAAGTCGTTCGGAGACTCGGAGACGGTCCTGAAAGGTTTGCCGGACGCGTCTTTCGCCAAGACGGTCGACCCGTGGCTCGAGGTGCTCGAACATTCCGGAGAGCACTATGGACTGCTGGTGGCCTACTATCGTGCGAACGGCATAACGCCGCCCGAGTCGAGACCGAAGAAGAAGTGAGCCGCGCGCCAGGAAAGACCTCGCGGCGCCAGCACTGATCAGCGCCTCCAACGATAGTGGGTGGCTTGAAGGGTGGCGCTCCAGAGATGGTGCCCACCGTGGATCGCCTCGACGGCCGGAGCGCGCAGGTCGAGCGCAAGCACCATCATGGCCACCGCAAAACCGCCGTCACTCAGAGCGGCGCGGCGTTCCGCGCTCTTGCCGGCAATCGCTTGTAACCAGTATCCATGAGGTCAGGTTCATAGTTTTCACTGCACGCCGCACTCGGAGTGCGGCAGGTATTGGCCGGAAGATATGACGACTCTTGCCTCAGCCGATCCAGCTCACCGTTTCGCGGCGATCGATGCCGCGACCAGATCGATAGGCGGACCGTCTTCGAAGCTGACGCTGGTTTTCGGCATGCCATCTAGTTCGGCTGTGCCGGGTGCGATCCACGACCAGACCAGCAGCAATTTGCGGTGACGCGTGACGGCGACTGCTTCGTTGCGGCGTTGCCCCAAAGGCTGTTCTTCGCCATGCTCACCCATCACTCCGCTGTACTCGGCGAACAACTGATTACCGTGCATGGTGAGGTTGGTCGAACGCAACTCGCCAAAGACATTCAGCATCTGCAGGTAGGCGCCGAGTTCCTCCGCTCCCAGCCGATCCGTGATCGCTGCGGGAGCTGGCAGCGCCAGGCAAGTCTGGTCGATAGCATGCAGCGTAATGGTTCTTGAGCTAGACTTATCTCCCTCTTCCCCCCCGGGAGCAAGGCGAAGCAGTAAGAGCGAGCAGGCGTTCAAGACGTCGCGAGTCCGTTGCTCGATTTCGTCTTTCGCGGGCGGATCGGGTCGACCTTCCACCGCCTCCCACTCTGTGGGATAGGTGTACGTCAATCCAAGCTCCTCATTGCGATATACCCCGGAAGCAACTTCGCCAGTCTCAATTACCTCGAGAGCCGGCTGTTCGTCGAGGGCCGCGTTCACAAGCGCAGTAGGTATTGTCGGCCCTTGGTAGCCTTCGCCGGGCGTGGGAACGATCTTGCCTTGTTCATCGATCAAGGTCCCGTCCTCTTGTGCGCAGAGGAACTTCACGCTTCCCACAGCCTGTTTCGTTTTGCTCAGAAACTCGCGGTCGTTCGACTCCACCTTGATCCGGATGAGGTAATTCTTGATGAAGGTCCAGTACTGCACCGTAGTCACATCGCCCGCATGCTTTGCTATGTGATAGAAGCGGCCGGTGCGAGTCAGCCAGTCGGGCGGCGTAATCTGGCGCCGTGGTTCGCCCTTTGCCCAAGCCTGGAACTCGGCGTTACGCTCGGTGTCAGTCATCTCGTGGATGGGGTTGTTGGGCTCCGACGCCGTGATCAAAACCGTGCCGGAGTGACGACTTGCCTGGAAACCCAATGCCAGCAGAGCATGCTGACCTGGCGGCATCAGCGGCATCATGAGGCGATGGCCTTCGACTGGTAGCGGAAGGTCAAACACGAAGCCGAAATAAGCGCTGGCGTACTCGGCATTGGACAGGTATCCCGACTCTGGCAAGCGCGGTTCACCGTGACGCGTTGAGGACGTTACCGTCGGCAAGTCCGGCGGGATGTCATCGTCGGGATTATTCACCGGGCACTGCGCTGCTGCCCATCCTGCGAGCGAACACAGAAGAACCGCCGCGGCTAAGCCGCGCTTCACCGTGCTCGTCATGGAAGAGCGGGTCATTTCTGGGCGAAACCGCCGTCGCACCGGAGAGTTGCCGCCATGATGGCACCAAGCGCCCGCTGGCGCAAGCGATCTGCACCTGCAAGGAGATAGCACACAGTACCGAATACTGCCTTGGGGCATTTCCTCTCGAATGCGGACCGAAGCTTTCTTCTCCCAGAATCACAAACCGAGACGAGCGTGGGCAGCCAAGTCCGCGATCTGGTGCTCTTTTCCAGATAAGAGACTATGCTCCTGATTGAGGTTCAATTCCGAGCAGAGTTTGCGGTTGGAGCCGTTGTGCTCTCGACGGCTCCGGAAAGGCATTTCATGTCATATCGCAACGGAGACCGGTCGCGCGAGCACCGGTTGCGCAAGGCCCGCATCGCAAGGCGTGAGAAGATCAAACAATTGCGCGAGGGCGCTGCGAAACCTACCGAGCCAACCAAGTCCATCAAGTCATCGCAAACCAAATAGCCGATAAGAGGAGTCGTAACCAGCAGGCGCCGAGGGGACTGACGCAGGTCGGGGCGCCCGGGTCTCTACAATCACTCGGTCACGGCTAACATTTTTCACGGGCGGTTCACGGCAAGCATCGACGGGCCGTTTGTTGTTTTCCTCATCTGAAAGCCATCAGGTCCGGCAGAAAGGCGATCATGGGCGCGTGCGGGAATAGGGAATCCCGCCTCTGCCATCGCGACCCTTCTCGTGTGAAGGCGAATGTAGCGGGCGCGATTCGTACTCGCCAAGGGCCGACTTCTACGGTTAAGATAACTCAAACCGGGGTGGGATGGCGCGTATGGCATGGTTTTCCTCCCTCGAGATTATTCCAAGCTTGGAACAGTTCGGACCAAACAAGAGGTGCAGCGGATAGTCCGTTTTCAGACGAGGTGCGCGATGTCGAACCAGAAGAATCTTTCACCATTCTCCCGCAGGTCGTTCCTGCAAATGTCCGCAGTCGCGTCAGCTGCGCTGGCCGGCCGTATCGTGACGGAGCCCATGCTCGCCTATGCCTACGCCGAGCGAACGTCGTTCCCCAAGGACGCGATTCTCATCAACTCCAATGAAAACCCGCTGGGGCCCGCAGCGGTCGCGCGCCAGGCGGTCGCTAATATTACTCCGGACGGTGGCCGCTACCTGTTCGCCCTGACCGAGCAACTGATCAAGACCTTCGCCGAGCAGCAAGGGCTCAAGCCGGAATATGTGGCGGCGTTCGCGGGGTCGAGTCCCGCGCTCTATTACGCCGTGGCCGCATTCACGTCGCCCAAGGCGAGCTATGTCACCGCCGATCCGGGCTACGAGGCTGGCACCAAGGCCGCCGAAGTGACAGGCGCGCGGGTAGTGAACGTTCCTCTCACTAAGACATGGTCGCACGACGTCAAGGCGATGCTTGCTGCGGCTCCAGGCGCCGGTATCTTTTATATATGCTCGCCCAATAATCCGACCGGGACTCTTACCAGCCACTCGGATATCGAGTACCTGCTGGAAAACAAGCCCAAGGGTTCCATCGTGCTTGTCGACGAAGCTTACATTCACTTCTGCGATGCTCCATCCACGCTCGACCTAGTCAAGGCGGACAAAGACATCGTGGTACTGCGCACTTTCTCCAAGCTGTACGGCATGGCTGGCTTGCGCTGTGGCCTCGCCGTGGGGCGTCCCGACCTTATCAAGAAGATCGCCGCCTATGGTGGATGGAATGCGATGCCGGTAACCGCAACCTCCGCTGCTATCGCCAGCCTGAACGACGCGAACCTGGTGCCGGACCGTAAGCGCGTTAACACGGAGACCCGTCAGGCGACCTTCGCGTGGCTGGAAAAGAACGGCTACGAGTTCTCGCCTTCTGTGTCGAACTGCTTCATGCTCAAGGCGGGCAGGCCCGCTCCGGATGTCATCGCCGCGATGGCCCACCAGAACGTCTTCATTGGACGCCCGTGGCCTTCAGTGCCCGATTGGGTTCGTATCACCGTGGGCACGCCGGCTGAGATGCAACAGTTCCAGGTGGCCTTCCAGGCGGTAATGAAGGGAGCCGTCGTGGGTCGTCTACACGACCCGCGGCTGCGAAACAACCTGGACGGGATCGTGGTGAACGCCTAGCTCCGAGCCGGTTCTAGAACACTCCTTGCAGTAAGGACGTCCCAACACCCGCGATGATTCCCAGAAGCGCCACTACGCCGAACATGGCAGCAGCGGTGCGCCATGAGAGGCTGCGGCCCACGATCAACATCGGGTAGATGCTGAACGCCCCCAGGGTGCAGAGCAGCGTGACCACGTAAGGCAGCGGAACGCCGCGCGACATCAGCACGAAAGCTGCAGCTACGTCGAAGGCCATAGGCACTGGGAGGAACGTCCCGATCAGGGCAACGATGATAATGCCCAGCAGACTGGCACTGGCCGGAATGTCGTGGGCCGGAAGCAGTTCCGCTACCAGGGCCCCGAGGAGCGCAGCCAAGACCATCAAGGGCAGGGTGATGGCAGCCAGCCGGGCGAGATGCGTCAGGAAACTCACCAGCGTGGCCGCGATGTCGTGGGTCCAGCCGGAGTCTTCGGTGGGCGGAAGTGCGAGCTCGATGCCGGTCGTCGTGCGCCCGGCGATGAGCGGCACCAGCGTCAGCAGCACCAACGGGATTGCCAGCCGGGCGAGCGCGACCGGCAGCGGAAACAGGGTGAAGGCCATGGCCAGCACGACCACATTCAGCAGCGGGGAGCTGATCATGGTGGCAAGCACGGTGTAACGACTGGCTCCGGCGCTGATCAAGCCCTGTCCGATGGGAGCTACGCAGTTGGCACAAACTCCGAGCGGCGTGCCCAGCACCGCTCCCATCAGAGTATTGCCAGCGGTGCTGCTAAAGCGTCGGCGCGAAAACAGCGGCAGCAACGTCAAAGCTGCCGCGCCGAAGCATATTCCGAAGGTCATGCCGATGCGGTTGGCCCACATCCAGTTCAGGGTGGTGCGTCCCACGCGGGTGGGCAGCGGCATTTCCGCCGAAACTGGTACCTTCGCGTCGAAGGTCAACTCAGCGGTGACCTTCACCGATCGCCCGGAGTTCAGCTTTTTCAGCAAAGCTGGATAGCGCGAGTCGATCCAGAAATAGAGGGCCATCGAGAGGGCCAGGACGGCAGCGACCACGATCTGCAAGGTCAGGTGCCTACGCAGCGAAGTGGGCGGAGCCGGACAAACGCCTGCATAAGCGGAACTCATGATGGTTCATTTCCCCCGACGAAAAAATGGAATACCGCAAACGCGTGGAGGAAGCGTAACGAGCGGGTGATCGAGGGACAATAACGGAAAAGAACTAGCAGCCAAGATATCCACTCAAGCGGAGGCGAGTTGTTACTTCAAGAGGCGCCAAAGCGGCGCCCCGCTTTCAGCGGAAACACGGCGAAGGTGCCTTTGTCAGTTTTGACACGCACCATGGCTAACTTACGACAAAACGCCAATTTATTTTTTCGCCTTTTCGTGGTTTCAATGACCTAAAAGGAAATTGTTAGCAAGTGATTGAATATTAATATGTTTATAGCTATCTATATCT
>Ga0210406_10002639_pt1 | contig 20275 bp, 16 predicted proteins | sample IncBWC30MmetaG_FD_155454 | JGI IMG/M metagenome (GOLD analysis project Ga0210406, IMG submission 155454) | Forest soil microbial communities from Barre Woods Harvard Forest LTER site, Petersham, Massachusetts, United States - Inc-BW-C-30-M | ecosystem: Environmental > Terrestrial > Soil >... | reverse complement strand
GATCCAGTCCCTGGTTCGCTTTACGATGCCATCGACCGTTGGAGCTCATTTCTGTCGCGCCCGGATGCGGTTAATCAACTGCTGGCGGATCCAGTATTTAAGCCATTGAGCAACGATCCAACCTTTCAAGCTCTGGCCAATGACCCTGAGCTCTTGGGTTCGATTGAGAAGGGCGATCTGCTTGGCGTGGTGACCAACCCAAAGCTGGTCCAGTTTTTTACTAACGGTGATGTCAGGCGGGAGTTGGTGGGTAAACAGTGGAAAGGGGCGAGGCGTTAGATAGAGTTCAGCCTTTTAGGCTAAAATCTAGGCGGGGACTTATCCGAATATGAAGAGTGATTATATCGCCACGATTGGACTTGAGGTGCATGTCCAGCTGAAGACCAAGAGCAAAATGTTTTGCGGTTGCGCGGTCGAGTACGGGGCTGAGCCAAACACGCATGTCTGCCCTACCTGTCTTGGATTGCCGGGCGCCTTACCCGTGATGAATCTGGAAGCGCTCAGAATGACAGCTCTAAGCGGACTGATCTTTCAGTGCGATATCGCTCCGATCTGCAAGTTCGATCGTAAGAACTACTACTATCCGGACATGCCGAAGAATTACCAAATCTCGCAGTATGATTTGCCAATCTGCCAGAATGGTGAAGTTCCCTTGTACGATCTCGGTTACCCGAAAGATGCGCAGAAGAGCATCAAAAATCCGGATAAACGAGTTCGGCTGATCCGGATTCATTTGGAGGAAGATGTTGCTAAGAGCTTCCATTTCGAGACAACCAGCGGCATCGATTTTAACCGAGCGGGGACACCGCTCATGGAAGTCGTTTCTCAACCGGATATTGAGTCACCAGAGGAAGCGTTCGCTTATCTGACGTCGCTGAAGCAAGCCTTAATGTATGGGGATGTCAGCGATGCCGACATGGAGAAAGGCCAGTTGCGATGCGATTGTAACGTCTCGGTCCGGCCGAGTCATCAGACCGAGTACGGCGCTAAGATCGAATTGAAAAATCTGAATTCCATTAGCGGGGTTCGCCGCGCTTTGGCGTTTGAAATCGATCGCCAGACTTCCGCATTAGAACGCGGAGAAAAGCTCCTACAAGAGACCCGCCGCTGGGACGACGACAGGGGCGAGACTTTTCTGATGCGTACTAAGGAGTCAGCCCACGACTACCGGTATTTTCCGGATCCGGATTTGTTACCCGTGAAAACCGAGGTTTTTATGCCGGCGGTGCGCGCACGGTTACCCGAATTGCCTTGGGCTAAGCGCGAACGTTTCGTCCGGGAATATGGGATTAGCAGTTACGACGCGGGGGTGCTGGCGGGTGATCTAGAGCTCTCCCACTATTTTGAAGCGGCCGCCAAAGGAGCCAAGAGGCCGAAAGCGGTCGCCAACTATGTGCTGAACGATTTACTAAGCGCCTTGGCGGCGGCTGAGAAGCCAGTGGAAGAGTGTCCCATCGAACCCAAGCACCTCGCAGAACTAACTGGATTGATCGAAGACGGGAAGATCAACAGCAAACAAGGAAAAGAAGTATTCGCTGAGATGTTTGCGTCTGGTGAAGCGCCAGAAAAGATCGTTGAAGCGAAGGGTCTTAAACAGGAGAGCGATATTGACGCAATCAAACTGCTTTGCCAGCAAGCGATCGATGCGAACCCGAAGTCGGTCGAGAACTACCGGGCTGGTAAAGGCGCGGCGATCAACTTCCTAAAAGGCCAAGTGATGAAGGCCTCGAAAGGGAAAGCGAATCCGAATCTTGTCGGAGAGACGCTGGAAAAGTTGTTGAGCGGCCAGTGAGAGAGCGAATGGGCGACGCTAGTCGCTGCAGATTTCGATAAGGACAATCGCCTTTATCACCCTTTGGGGCAGATTTGGGGCACCACCAAGCTCGCTCGCCCTCATAGCTCCTTTCATTCTTGGTCTTGGCCCCAGGTCTTACCCATCCACCGCGGCGTTGGTGATGGTGATGCCTTACCACCTTTCGGCTTCGGTGTTGGTGACGCCCAAATACGAACGAATGGAGTTGGCGTGGGCGTGCTGGTCACTTCATTCGCCTTGCGCAAGCTATCAAAGATTTTGCCGATAAGCGTTTTCGGCTTAGGCGTTGGCGTTGGGGTCGGCTTCGGTTTTGGCGTTGCAGAATGTTTCGCGATTGCCCGCTTCTCCACGGTAGGAGACGGCTCAGGTGATGCCGTCGGTGCTGGAGGTGGGTTTGATGAATTCTCTTCCGCCTTCGGAGGTTCCGTGGGAGCCGCTGATCCAGCCGGACTTGGGAAGGCAACTGGAGTTGTGTTCGGCTTAGGCATCGATTCAAGAGTCGGCCTAGGCTCCGGAACCACGGTTTGCACGGGCGGAGGTGTGCTCTGAGTCATGCTTAACGGCTGTGGAAGTGGCGTCGGTGTCGGGACTGGTACCATCGGTAGGTGTGGCGTCGATTTTACCAAGGCTACCGAGGGCGATGCACTCGGCTCCGGCGTTTTCTCGGGTTCCGGCATTCCCTTGGACTCAGCAGAAACGACGATCTTGGCCGCAGCTGGCTCGGGAGTTGGAGTAGGCGTCGAGTTTACTAAAGCGGCAGGGGGCGATGTAGCCGGTACCGCCGTTGCCTTGGGTTCGGGTGGTACGACGATCTTGACCGCAGCTGACTCAGGGGTTGAAGTAGGCGTCGAGTTTACTAAAGCGGCAGGGGGCGTTGTGGCCGGTATTGCTGTTACCTTGGGTTCCGGCGATACAACGATCTTGAGCGGAGCTGACTCAGGAGTTGGAGCAGGCGTCGAGTTTACTAAAGCGACCGGGGGCGTTGTGCCCGGTAGCGCCGTTGCCTTGGATTCCGGCGATATGACGATCTTGAGCGCAGCTGATTCAGGAGTTGGAGTAGGTGTCGAGTTGTTAACTCCTGGAGTTGAGACGGGGCTCAAAGACGGGGCCGCAGTAATAAAAGTGCTCGTAACCGCTGAGGACTTTGGAGCTGTTTCTACCCTGGTACCGGCCCTTTTTTTAACCCAATCATCGATATCCGGCAGCAAACGTTCACGGAGTTTTGCGCGAGCTTGCAGTAGATCAACCGCCATCTGCGTCCTAACGAGACCGTTATCCTTAGACCGGTTCTTACTTAAGTTGCGGATTTCTTCAGCGGTTTCCCGATCATACATGCCTCCTACGATAGCGGGCACCAGAACCGTCCATAACGTCTGAGATTGATCCTTTTCCAATTGGTCTAACCGGCCCCTGACGAAGTTCCAGGCGAGATCAGCGTGTTCCCCTTCAGAAGCGACTCTGGCGAATGCGCTGGCAGATTCCGCGGGCGACAACTCTTCGCTGATGGCGACTTCTAATGTTTTCTCCGCCAGTTTCGGATCGAGAGCGCACTCCATCGCGTGGTAGTAATCATCTTTCGCTTCCAGCAAGGTGGCATCACGGGCGAGTTGATGAAGCTCAGCGTATACTGTCTCCGAGCTGTATCGACCAACTACCCCCACCACGGCTCCGCGCAAATCTGGGGTGAGGCTGTTCGGATCTTTACGCATTTGCTCGAAGCGCTCAAAAGCTTGGTTAATGACGGAACGATCACCAAAAACGCTGAGGGCTTCGATCAATTCATTACGGAACAACTTGGTGGCGAGTTCCTCATCGTTATTCGGATACCAACCGAGCCGCTCCAGCAGAGGGTTGAGCAGGGAGCAAACATACGCTTGATAGGCTGCTCGTCCGGGTTGGCCTTGTTCCAAGCGATCAATTGTGATGAGCGCTTGCAGGATGCTGTGCCAAACACTGTAACTGGTTTCACCCTCGAGGCTTTCCAGAAGGGATAGATACGTTGCGATCGGGGAACGATTCGAGACCACCATCGCCCAGGAGTCTGAGACGACATCTACCCGTTCCTCTTCGCTCAATCGATCCCATTCCCGGAGCAGCTTTGCGAACAAATCAGGATCGTACCAAACCCGATAGAAACCGAGATCGTTAGCGTTCACATTGAGCGCGCCCCAGCAATCCGGGAAATCGAAAGTTTGTGTGATTTTATCAAGCAAAGCGTAACTCGGCCGGTGCGGATTGAATGTGGAAAGGATGCCAACTGGAATGATCCACTGCTGCTCGTTGCCTGAGGCCGGCTCTAGAGTAAATCGGGATTGCTCCAGCGTAACGACTTCTTTCGATTTAACGCACTCCGCCGTTACTCGGATCATTGGGAAGCCAGGTTGGGTAAGCCACGGAGATACGATCTGGGAGACAGATCGGCCGCTGGTCTTATCTAACGCTGCCCAAAGGTTGGCGGCGGTCGTGTTCGAAAACTGATTCTGCTTTAGATACAGACGAATCCCGTTCTGGAAACCTTCATCGCCAAGAAAGCCTTCCAGCATGCGGATCACGTATTGGCCCTTCCAGGAAACGATATTATCAGATCCGTCGTCTACTTGCTGATCTCGATTAATCGGCGGTTGTATGGGGCGGGTATCGGGCCGCTCATCTTGCGCCATGGCCAGTTCGCGGTCAGCGGTCGCTCGCAACCAGCTTCGCCATTCCGGATGGAGTTTATCTTCTGCTTTATGTGCTATCCACGACGACAAGCTTTCGCTTAGCCAACGATTGTTCCACCAGGCCACCGTCACGAGGTCGCCAAACCATTGCTGGGCAATCGCGCGCGACATCGTGGCGAAAATCTTTTCCTGCGCTTGAGAGGCACTGTTTAGAGAATCGTATAACAAAAGATTCTCGTCGTAAGCAATTGCTCCCCAGCTTTCTACCGATCCTCCGAAGTTCTGGGGAAGTGCGATCTGATCCAGCTTCGGCAACGGATAAGGGCTCCCAAAGTAGTCGCGATAATAGGTTAGCAGCTTGCGTTCATTCTCCAGAGCAAACGCTCCGAGTTTGGCCTTCCCAGGAATCGTGAAGACCCGGAGTTTTACGCCGTCGACCTGATCCTCAATGCTATCCAAGCGTCCACAGATTAAAGAAACCAGATAAGTGGACATCGGTGGCGACCGTCCAAAGATGACGATCTTTTTGTCGGTGCCGACGAGCTCTTCAGCCACGTCCGGCATGTTCGAAACCGCGGAGGTCTTCTTGTCGACTTTTACCGAGAGTTGAAATGTGGCCCGAAAGGCGGGTTCATCCCAACATGGGAACACTTGCCGAGCCTTGTCCGGCCGCATTTGCGTTGCCAGAATCGTTTCCGCCTTTCCGTTGGACTGATAATGCTGAAGGAAAAGCCCACGTGACTCGGTATTGATCGGCGACCTGAAACAAAAGGAAAGTGTATAAGGGCCTGGGCGAAGATCCTGTGCGGTCTCGAATTTCACCTGCTGTTCATTGAGATCCTGTTGTGGAATCAGCTTCTCGCGAGTGCCGCTGTGGCTCAGCGTGGCGTTCCAGATCTTCATATCGCCCGCATTCATCACGATTTGACGAGTCGGCTTCAGCACTTCGATTTCGACGGCCTCAGCTCCATCGACCGTCATCTGGTTCTCGTCGGGCTCGAGATGGATAACGTAATGACGGGGCGCGATCGTCTTCGGAAGTTTTCCCGGAGCCGACTCAAAACTGTACTCTTCTTCTGCTTTCAAGCTGCCGACCAGGCAACAGAAGACAAAGAAGGCCGCGATACGCATGGAATTCAAAAAACACTTTCGTTGGAGCGAGTGAGGTCAGGTTGACCGGGGGCCCGCTCATTTGGCAGCAGCCGGGAGGCAAAATCACTAACCGACGCGCTTCAACCAATCCTGATACACCAAGGGCGAAATCTCGGACGGTTTGATCTCCGATCTACCACCCCAAAATACGTTGGAGTAGGTAGTCGGAATTCCGCAGGCTTGCAAATGTCTGTCGATTGCTTCCTTGTTCTGCAACAGCCAGTTCTTGTCGGTCCCGTGAGCAACCGCCATGATATTGACGTTGCCGAATTCAGGCCCGGCGTCTCGCCAATAGCAATGGGTTAGAATCTCGTGGCGGCCAACTTCAGACCCAGCTTTGTATTCCCATCCAGGAAGAACCGCCCAATGGAATAAACCGTTGAAACGAGTGACGCGAACTCCCGACGCGGAGGGCTTTACATGTTCCAAAAAGGTGGAGAATCGGCCGATGATTTTTTTCTGGTTTAAAGCCTCAGCCACCTCAAAAAAAACTTCCAATGGCAAGTCGGCTTCTCGAGCCCGCTCCAGCCAGGGGGCAGGCCGAACTTCTCCTAAGGCGAATTCCCGTTTCAAGGCCGAGAGGACTCGCCATTCCAGATTGCTCAGTTCAACAATCTCCGTCTTTAACATTTCCGCGGGAGCATTGGCTTTGTCCCCGCAGGCTAATGTCTTGCGGCGAACGTGACCGACGCCTAACGCAAAAATGCCTTTAGCCGGCATCAATATAACTTTCTCCGCGCCGACTTTGTTTTGCAGCAGCCTGGCGTGCTGTTCCAAACTGAAGCCCTGAGGCACTTTAATCGTCGTCCATAACCTATACTCGCTTCCTGCTGTATTCGAATCGGTGGACCGGATAACGACGTGACCGGAAAAAGGGTCCTGGCGGAACATAAAATCGAACGCCGCATCAAGACGTTCCGGAGAAATCTTCCATGCGACTAAGGCTCCTTGAGCCAAGCTGGTCGATAACAAGGTCTGCCGAACGCGCCGTATCGTTCCCGCCGCGAGCATGGAGCGAATTCGCTCTAGAACCAGGTCTTCAGAGAGTCCGCTCAGCTCCGCGATGCGAGCAAAAGGTTCGCGGACAAATCCCTGAATCTTATCCTCGGAGACAGCTAGAATGCGCGCATTGATTGCCTCCGTGTGCTCCGTCGTGCTGTTCATGAGGAGCAAGAAAATAGCACAAAGCCTGAATCGCTCAAAAATCGTCAACGATTTTCGGGCGATTCAGGCTATTTGCGCTGCGCGCTGATCCTGACGGAATCACACTTTAGCAGAATCCTCCGGCATTTGACGGACGATTCTACTGTAGCCTGAATTGGGCCCGGACTGGCGTTGGCAATCGCCACTGGGTCCTATCCAAAATGACGCAAAGCTTCTCGCCCGGGTCCAATTCAGGCTTTAGATCGCCCTTTCCCCGGTCTCGTCGGTCCGGATCCGGATTGCTTCGTCGATATTATAGACGAATACCTTGCCGTCTCCGATCTTTCCAGTCTTTGCTGCCTTCACAATTGCGACGGTTGCGCTCTCGACCATCCCGTCGGGCAGAACCACCTCGATCTTGATTTTCGGAAGAAAATCGACTGTGTACTCGCTCCCTCGATAGATCTCAGTGTGGCCTTTTTGGCGTCCGAATCCTTTAACTTCGGAGACCGTCATTCCTTCGATACCGAGGTCTGACAGTGCTTCCTTTACCTCTTCGAGCTTGAAGGGCTTGATAATCGCTTCAATTTTTTTCATTGCTGTGCTGCCAATCAGATCCTTTAGCTAATGTAGGCTTCTTCGCCATGTTCTGAGATATCTAAACCAGCAGTTTCTACTTCCGCCGTCGGACGCAAGCCCATCGCAAACTTGAGCGCAAAAGCAATCACTGCAGTCCCAACCACCGACAATACCAAGGTGACGCCGACAGCGGCAAGCTGGGAAACGAAAAGAGAACTGAGAAGGTCGTCTTTAAGATTGGGGTTTGCTTGCTTTGTTGCTAAGACGCCGGTTAGCAAAGCACCGAGTGTTCCGCCGACGGCGTGGACCCCGAAAGTATCGAGTGCATCATCGTAGCCTAACCTCGGCTTTAATACCGATACCGCTACGTAAGGCAGGACTGCGGCAAAAACACCGATAATGATGGCACCAGTAGAATCTACAAAGCCGCAAGCTGGAGTGATGACTACCAGGCCTGCGACCGCTCCAGTGCAATAGCCTAGCACGCTGGCTTTACCCCGGAGGATCTTTTCCAAGAGAGCCCACACGAAGGCAGCGGTTGCGGTCGCCAAAGTTGTCGCCGTGAAAGCGTTTGCCGCGATCCGGTCAGCTGCTACCGCGCTTCCTGCGTTGAATCCATACCAGCCAACCCAAAGCATGCCGGTTCCGATCATCGTTAACACGACGCTATGCGGTGGTATCGGTTCCCGCTTGAAGCCTAACCTCGGACCGAGAATGAGACAGAGTACCAACGCCGACCAGCCGGAGGTCATGTGGACGACCGTTCCTCCGGCAAAATCGATGGCCTTGATTCCGGCGCCGGGGTTCCAAATTCCATTCATAAAGCCGGTGATGCCCCACACCATGTGCGCCATCGGGAAGTAGACGATGAACATCCAAAACAACATGAACGTCATCAGCGTTGTGTATTTCATACGTTCAGCAATCGCGCCGACAATGAGTGCCGGCGTGATAATTGCGAACATGAGCTGATACATGGCATAGACGTTTTCCGAAACCCAAAAGCTGTAGTCGGCGTTTGGCGAAGAGGTCACCCCGCTCAGGAAAAAATGCTCGGCTCCGCCAAAGAAGCCATTGTTGAACCCTTTCCCGAAAACTAAGCTATATCCAAAGGCCCACCATAAAAGCGTCACCAAGCCCGTGATGCCAAGGCATTGAGCGAGTACGGACAACACGTTCTTTTTCCGCACAAGTCCGCCGTAGAACAAGGCCAGCCCGGGTAAAGTCATGAATAAGACCAGTGCCGCGGAGGTCATCATCCAGGCGTTGTGACCCGGACCCGGTGAATCCGCCAAAGTCTTTGAGCCGTCAGTATTCTTGATGTACGCCTCGAGGCTGGCGACGCGGTCTTCCAGAGAGCTCTGGGTGGTTGCCTGAGCCTGGGGGCTCGGGGTGGGAGTCGCGTTTTGCGCAAATGAAGCCCCTGCGACAAAAAAGGAACAGCAGGTCACGAGGATTGTTACAGCGAGACGTGCTTTGGAGGTGTAAGCGGCGAGCATAGGGTATCTGCTAGGATTTATCAGGTTACAGGCTGGTAATTCTTGCTAATCAGGCGATCGGGCGCTGGCACGGTATCGCAGCCCGCAAATACCATGCTCCTCTTTTCCAGGCAACCGTAGCGTTTGCCAAGTCGTATTCCGACCGTTAGCACGGCGTATGCCATCGAGGTCGGAGGCGACGCCGAGGGAGGACGTGGTTCCAAGCGAGGTGCTCGATTCACCGGAGTGGTAATTTCTCCGCAGGTTGGTCAAAAGAACGCAGCTTAAAAAAAGGTTTCAGAACGAGGGAATTCCGCTGGTCCTGTAATGGGGCTAGTGAGTCAGCGCCCAGTCCTACTTAGGAGTGAAATTAAATAAGACCTATGAGTCCCATAAGTCTCATCCGCCGACCGCTCATCGGTCTTCTGCCTGGGAAAACGCCTCATCACCCGCGGCCATTCGTCCCCCCTTGACCGCCCAACGAAACCGCTTTAGATAACGGGTCCTCTGGAAATCCAGGGCAAGCACGGTTAGCTTAGCGGTAGAGCGACTGGTTTACACCCAGTAGGTCGGGGGTTCGATTCCCTCACCGTGCATACTCGCGCGACATAGCGCAGAGAAGGTGGACCGGCCGTTCAGGAGGTTCATTTATGGGAAGATTGTTTTTCTGTTTAATTTTTGCTGGCGCGGCTTCTTGGGCGCAGGCGCAGGTACACCCGATGGTGGTAGTTGCCCCGCACATCACAGCTCCGGTTGCGATCCATGTTCCGCAGGTGCATCTATCGCAGGCGCGATCGTTCGCGAATTCGCAACAGTTTAACTCGCTTTACAACCCGCTCGGCAATAATCCGCTGGTGAATGAGCGTCTCCAGGGGCTTAATCCGGCGCCTCAGCCTCGAGTTCAACCCGTTCAGCCGATCAGGAGAGTACCCTTGGGAACAACGGTCGAAACCATGGACCGAACGGCCGTCAACGGATACACCGTTGGACAGGTACGCCAAGTCCAACAGACGCTGCACCGATTGGGATACTATAATGGCGACGTGGACGGCGATTTCGGGCCGAACACTCAAAACGCGCTCGAGCGCTATCAACTGAGCGCCGGCGAACCCGTGACTGGAACGCTGACGCGCGGCACGCTAGGTCGTTTGGGAGTAAGTGGCAGGTAAGAAGTGGTAGGGCGAGGCTCCCGAATGCCTGACGATCTTAGTAGGGATCAGCGTGCTGATTCGGTCCATTGCGTAACGGGCCTAATATCTCGCCGAGCCGATGACCCAGCGAGGCTCGACGGATCTTTAGTTCAAATCGTGACATCTTAGTCCGCGCCACGCGTGCTTGCGAAGGCTTCGCTACGTTCAAGAGCCTCGCCCTACCCTCGCGTGGTAAATCTCCCGTGCTACCCCAGCATCCCGCCCGATCTGTTCCTTCAGCTGAGTGAGGCTCTCGAATTTCTTTTCGGGGCGCAGGTACTCTAGAAAGCTCACCTCGACCTCGTCCCCGTAGATATCCTGGCCGAAATCAAAAAGGTGGATCTCAAGGATCCGTTCGCCCTTCGTTTGTTCAAGGGTTGGCCGGACGCCGATGTTAACGACGCCGCCGTACTCTCTCCCTTTGTGCCAGGCTTTGACCGCGTATACACCGTTCGGGGGAAATTGCTCATTGTGGGCACGAAGGTTTGCGGTCGGGAAACCAAGTTGTCTCCCAAGAAGGTTGCCTTTGGTAACCGTTCCGAGGATCGTAAACGGTCGTCCCAAAAATTTCGCTGCTTGCCTCAGTTCACCTCGTTCGACGGCCTCCCGAACTCTGGTGCTACTCACCACGTCGCCTTCGATAATGATGGGTTTTACCGTGTCTAAAGTGAAGCCTTCGCTGGCAGCAAGCTCACGCAGTAGATCCACGGACCCAGCCCGGTTAGCGCCGAAGCTCCAACCTTCCCCCACACAGATCGTCTGCAGCCGTTTTGCGTAGTGAAGCAGCTGCAGAACAAAATCGCGCGGGGGTGTTCGCGAAAACGCCACAGAGAATTCTTGAACTAAGAGGGCTCCGACGCCGAGTTGTTCAATCAGCAGGGTCTTATGCTGAGTTGAGGTGAGAAGCCGCGGTGCTTTCTCCGGGCGAAGCACTCGAACCGGGTGCGGGTGAAACGTTAGCACGACTGCTGTACCCCCGGCATCGCCGGACGCGGTGATCGCGCGCTTGATTACCGCCTGGTGCCCAAGATGGATGCCATCGAAAACCCCGATAGCGAGGTGAATCGGTCCAGCTACGGACGAAAGCTGTTCTACCGATTGCAACGACTTCATGGCTTCAGGCCCCGCGCATGCGCGAGACATCGGGTAGAGAAATGATTCTTGTTGCTAAGGTTTCGCGGCCGAGATCCCGGATGTCTTGGACCGTGATCGCGTGATCAACCGAAAAGCGGCCAGACTTCGTGCGGCGCAAAGCGGAAAGATGGCCGCCACATCCTAGCTCGATCCCAATGTCGTGTGCGTACGTTCTGACATAGAAACCCTTGCTGCAGATGACGCGGAAATCGACTTCCGGCAGTCGCACCTCCTTTATTTCATGAGCATATACGTGGACAAAGCGGGGCTCACGCTCGACCACTTTCCCTTGGCGAGCCAGCTTATAAAGCGGTACGCCATCTCGCTTGATCGCGGAAACCATTGGCGGCATTTGATAGAAGTCGCCATGAAACTTCTTAAAGGCTAACTCTATTTTTCCCTGATCGACCTCCTGTACCGGACGGGTTTCAACCACGTCGCCATCCCGGTCTTGTGAGTCGGTAGTTACGCCCAGAGTTAAGGTCCCCACGTACTCTTTGTCTTCGCTCATCAGGAGATCCTGAATCTTAGTGCCACGGCCGATCACGATTAGCAAAAGCCCGGTAGCAAAAGGATCGAGGGTCCCGCAGTGGCCAACCTTTTGCACTCCCAGGCGGTGACGGACCGTTGCCACGACGTCGTGGCTGGTCATTTGCGCTTCTTTGTCGACTAGCAGCAACCCATCAAGGGTACTTAAGGACTTCATTGCTGACGTAACTGATTACCTTCGTACGCACCTCTTCCAGCGTACCTCGAATTCGCGCTCCGGCGGCCAACTGATGACCGCCGCCGCCCCAAGTCGAGCAAATCCTATTCGCGTCTATTTTAAGGTCCTTTGACCGGACGCTGATCCGAACGCGCTGGTCCGGGAGTTCTTCGAAGAAGATCGCGACTACCACAGTGTCGACGCTGCGAATGACGTCGATTAACCCGTCGATATCCGCCGGGTCGATTGCCAAGCTCGCTTTGGTTGCCTCAGTCAGGCTAAAGGTAGCGATGCGATCATTCGCGTGGAACGTTGCTTCGTTCAGTAGTTGACCCAGAAGTAGGATCCGTCGTTTCGGATAGCTCTCGTAGACACGATTTGAGATGGTGGCGAGGTCGACACCGGCTTCAACCAATTTACCGGCAATTTCAAAAGTCTGTGCAGTCGTGTTCTGGTAGCGAAACGATCCCGTGTCGGTTGAGATCGCCACAAAAAGCGCATCAGCGATTTCAGAAAAGAAGGGGAGCTTTTGGTCCTGCAGCAGTTCGTAAATAATCTGTCCCGTGGCCGGAGCCTTAACATCGATGTAATTGAGGTCGCCGTAGCCCGGATTGCTTGCGTGATGGTCGATGTTCACGAGCGTTTTACAGGCCCGGACTGCTTTGATACCAGTACCGAGGCGGTCTTTTGCTGCCGTATCCAGAGCTAAGACGACATCGAACTCCATCGGCGTATCCGGTGGTTTTGTGATCAGCTCCGAGCCGGTCAGGAAAGCGAAGCTTTCTGGAAGCCCGTCCTCGTTCCAGGCAATCACGGTCTTACCTAGTTTTTGTAAGGCCAGGGCCATGGCTAGCTGTGAGCCGATGGCGTCTCCGTCTGGTCGCACGTGGGTCAAGATAGCGACCGTCCCAGCCGACTGGAGAACCTCTCCGATTGATGCAAATCCCTGGCTCATTCGTCCCGGGGCGGCTCGTCGAGGTCTTGAATGATCTCGAGTACGCGGTTACCACGCTCAATCGAATTATCTAATTTGAAGTGTAGGTGAGGGGTATATTTTAGCACCACTCGTTTTGACAATTCCCGCTGAAGGGCAATTCGGTGTTCCTCTAGTTCGGCGATCACGTCTGACTTTTGATAGCTTGCCCCGATGACACTCACGTAGACAGTGCAGTTTTTTAAGTCCGGGCTGATATCGACGGCAGGGATCGTCACTAAAACCTCAGGCTGAAAATTGAGCTCTCGTGAAATCAATTCGCTAAGCTCCCGTTTTACTACTTCGTTGACCCGTTCCAGACGATGTTTCATAAGCCTGTCTTGTGCCAAAAGTTCACTAGAAAGACAGAGAGAACACTGAGGCAGAATAGTGAAAATGTCGATAAAGACAGATTAGCAGATCCAATGGCGCTCTAGTGCGATTCTTATGCGTCGTACTACCTTCGGCCAGCTTGCCTTTAAGGCGACTTTCCTCTAGTCGCGCGGCGTATGCCCTCCAAAGTGGTCCAACGAGCGATTTGTCATCTGTAATCTGTCATTTGGTCGTTCGGACGAGCTTTAGGCGAGTTCGACTACAGCTGTTGGGCGACCTTTTCCAGAGTGTAACACTCGATGATATCGCCAACCTCGTATTCATTGAAATCTCCGAGCTTGCAGCCGCACTCGACCCCGGCTCGGACCTCTTTTACATCGTCTTGGAATCGGCGCAGGGTCGCCAGTCCGCCGTCATAAATCGGCTGCCGCTTGCGCAAAACCCGCGCTCTGCCGGAGCGGATGATTCTGCCATCGGTCACATAACAACCCGCGACTGTGCCCTTTGACAGATCGAACACCTGACGGACTTCAGCATGACCGGTAACGGCCTCTCGAATTTCCGGATCCAGCATCCCGACCATCGCTTCTTTCACTTGGTCGATCAGTTCGTAAATGATGCTGAAAAGCTTGATCTGAATACCTTCGCGTTTGGCTGCCGCTGCTGCCTGGTTCTCGGTCTTAACATTGAATCCGACAATGACCGCATTCGAAGCACTGGCTAGCAGCACGTCTGATTCGGAAATTGCCCCTACACCCGAGTGGATGATTTCCAGGTCGATCTTCTTGCTCTCAATTTGCCCGAGAGATGCGGCAATCGCTTCGCAAGATCCTTGCACGTCGCACTTCAGAATCAGCTGCAGCTGTTTCTTGCCTTCGCCTAAATTGTCGAAAAGCGATTCCAAGGTCGCTCGTTGCGGCATCGCCAGCTTCTGATTCCGGAGTTCCAGCAACCGTTCTTCGCTGAGCGTTCGGGCTGAGCGTTCGGAATCCATTACCAGCAACTCGTCACCAGCATTGGGTAGTCCGGTGAAACCAAGGACCTTGACTGGCGTAGAAGGACCAGCCTCTTTCAGGTTTAGTCCGGCGTCGCTGATCAAAGATTTCACTTTGCCCCAGTAGTTGCCGCAGATGAAGGCTTGACCCACGGTCAAAGTGCCCACGCGTACTACCACGGTCGTAGTCGGTCCGCGTCCTGGTTCCAGTTGGGCCTCAATCACGGTACCGCGAGCCGGTACCGAAGGGCTGGCCTTTAGCTCCATGATTTCGGACTGGAGCAACATCATCTCCAACAGATGGTCGATGCCTGTGCCTTTCGTCGCCGACACTGGACAACAAATCGTGTTGCCACCCCAATCTTCAGGAGTAAGCCCCCGTTCCTGTAGCTGGGTTTTTACTCGGTCCGGATTGGCAGAGAGTAGATCGATTTTGTTGATCGCGACGATAATAGGCACTTTTGCCGCCTTTGCGTGATTAATCGCCTCAATCGTCTGCGGCATAATGCCGTCGTCAGCCGCTACCACCAGCACAACGATATCGGTCACATTTGCGCCCCGGGCCCGCATCGCAGTGAATGCTTCGTGACCGGGTGTGTCCAGGAAGGTGATCTTTTGGTCGTTGTGCGTGACCGTGTAAGCGCCGATGTGCTGAGTGATTCCACCAGCTTCACCTGCCGCCACCCGCGTCTTCCGGATCGCATCCATTAAGGAAGTCTTCCCATGGTCCACATGTCCCATGAAAGTGATGATCGGAGGACGTGGCTGCAGTTCTTTCTCTGGAGGCGTTACCGGAACTGGTGGTTTTTCCACCACTGGCTCCGGCTTATGAACTCCACCACCTTTCTCCCGTTTTTCGACCTCGAAAACAAAACCGTGTTTTTTGCAGATTGCGGCGGCTACGTCAGGTTCGATCGCGTGATTGATGGCAGCGAAGATATTCATCTCCATCAAATCACTAATCAGCTGAAATGGCTTGATACCGATGCGCTGAGCAAGCTCGCGGACGATAATCGGCGGTTTGATATGAACCGTTTTATCGTCGGATATTACCGGCGCTTTTTCGCTTGGGGCGGCCGGCGTGGGTTCGGCCGGCTCTGTTTTGGCCGGAGGCTCGGGTTCGGGCTCAACTGGCTTAGAAATTGTCGGCGGCCTGATCTTTGAGATCGGCGGAAGCACCGAGCGTGTTTCGCTGGTAGCAGCCGGTTCACTCTTCTTGGGGCGTCTCTCTTCGATTAGCGAAACAGTCTCTGGCTTTTGGGGCGGCTTAGCTGGCGAAGCCGGCGATTCAGAGACTGATGTTTGCGAAGCATGGGGCGACTTCGCGGACTCTTTGGCGCCCGGTGCGTGCTTGGGCCCCGGTTCATGAGCGCGCGCCTTACTGATTGGGGGCACCCCGGACCGCTTCACAGGTCCGGCTTTGTGGTCGGTCGTTGCCCGGACGGCCGGCTTCTTCTTTGGAGTAATTAGATCGGTCGATTCCTTAGGTGCAGCACTCTTCTCAGCGGGAGCGTCAGGCTTCCGCGGGGGCTTCGTGTTGGATTCTTTTCGAGTGCCTGCTCGTGTAACCATGAGTGATCTGTTTCTCTAAATCTCGCATTCGCTCCACCTCTTTCAGATGGACGCCAATTTACGTTCGTGTTCCTTCTTAGCCGATTCCTGAATTTTCTGCGCCTGCCCGACATCGATCTGCAACAGCTCTGCGATATCGTTTGGATCGGTCTCCAAAATCCCGTCGATGCTATTCATCCCTGCCCGAGCCAGCGACCGAGCTGTCTCCTCGTCGATATTCAGTGTCTTAGCAAGAGTCGTGATGGCTTGCGCCAACTTTTGCTCAAACGCGTGTGTAACGGACTCGTCCTTGGAAATGTTAATTTCCCAGCCGGTCAACCGGGAAGTCAACCGAGCATTCTGACCCCGGCGCCCGATCGCAAGCGAGAGCTGATCTTCGTCCACCGTTACCTGAACCGCTTTCCGTTCCTCATCGATGGCGATCGATTTGATCTTGGCCGGCTTTAGCGCCTCCATGACGAATTCCCGTGGGTCGGCGCTCCAGCGGATAATATCCACTTTTTCCTGGTTCAGTTCTCGAACAATGTTTTTGACTCGCGAACCCCGCATCCCGACACACGCGCCTACCGGGTCTACCTTTTCGTCAGCGGACCAAACCGCGATCTTGGTGCGATAACCTGCTTCCCGAGATATCGCCTTGATCTCGACAGTCCGATCGGCAATCTCGCTGACCTCAACTTCAAACAAGCGGCGCACAAAATTAGGGTGGCTCCTCGAGATAATGATCTCCGGGCCGCGGTTCGTGTTTTCAACCGCCACCACATATGCCCGAATCCGGTCCCCTATATTATAGTCCTCAGTGGCGACCCGCTCGCGCATCGGCATCACGGCTTCAAATTTGCCGAGGTCCACGACCACATCCGACCGATCAAACCGCCGTACCGTGCCGCTCACGATCTCACCAGCTCGGTCCTTGAACTCATCAAAAATCATTTCCTTTTCGATCTGACGGATCCGCTGCAGGATGGCCTGGCGAGCAGTTTGCGCAGCGATTCGGCCAAAGCCTTCTGGCGTCACTTCCACTTCGATCACGTCACCGACCACGGCCTCCGGCTTGATCTTTCTCGCGCGCGCCAGAGGAATTTCGTCGTGTATACTCCGCACCACATCCGCAACGATCAAATTCGCCAGAGCCGTGATCTCCCCGCTTTTCGGATCAATAGTCACTCGCAAATCGCGGGCAGGCCCTACGCTTTTTTTTGCGGCCGTAAGCAAGGCACCCGATAAAGCCTCAAGCAGTATTTCCCGCTTAATGCCTTTCTCGCGCTCCATGTAATCGAGCACCGCAAGTAGATCGCTGTTCATATAAACAATAAGTGACCGAGCGGCCCTAGCCTGGCTTCACAGCCTGCTCCAGCCATTTCGGTCGAGTCTTTTAATCTAAGACGAAAAAGTTGACCGTCAACTGGGTAAGGGAACAGGCGCTAGACCCGGAATTCGTACACGGAGCTACAACGCCGAGTCTTACAACAGAGATTAAATTCACAGCACCATCACAAAGGCCGCAAAGGAAAAACAAAGGCCGCAAAGGAAAAAGAGCGTACGGTTCTAAAATATTCGTGAAGATTCGTCTCCGTAGACTTGTTGTTAAGAGTCCGGACTCAACTCCTTTAACCACTATTGGTATTAAGACGTAGCTACGATAAACCGGTATTGTCTCCCATGTTTCCGCCCGAAACGGGCTATGCGCGCATCATATGTGACCAACGGACAGCCCAGATCAATTGCCGTGGCAATGAGTAATCGGTCTGCCGGATCGCGATGCTCCAGTTGGTGAAGCTGATAGCTACGGGAGGCTGCATCGTGGCTTAAGCGAACAGCCTCCACACCGGGTCGGTCAAGAAATCGCCGTATCCAAGCACCAACAGGAATGTCGAGGTCGATTAGACCGCGGTCAACGAGCAGCGCAATTTCCCAGGCAGTGACGGAGCTGGTGTAGATCGTTCCTCCGGCCCGCCAACATCCGTCGATCAGCGTTCGGGTGGAAGTACTCAGGCGCTCGTTCCCGCTATCGAGCCAAAGAACGATGTGTGTGTCCAACAGGAGACTGTCGTTCATCTTTCGATCTCCTCGCCTGTCTCAGCATCCGGTAATACGTCAAGAGCGGGCTCAACTAGGTCAACTCCTTCCTGAATTTTCACGGATCCCTGGTGGGCGCCAAAGAGCGATCCTCCTCGAGCGTTCTGTTCCAAGAGACGCTGAACTGCCATGGCGACGAGTTGAGTCTTGTTACCACCGGTTAACTTCTGGGCGGCTTCTTCGATCAGAGCGACCACTTCTGGGCGATTGATCGTAACCACACTTGCCATGTCTCATTATATCATTAGTGATATAATGAATCCACCGTTTCGAAGAGTCGGTCGAGAGTAAGTCGTTCTAAGTATCTCTCTTTGTGGCCTTCATGGCCTTGCTGTGAAAAATCTGTTCTCTGGGTCTCTGAGTCCTTTCCTGACGACGCCGTCGTACAGTATAACAGCAACCAGAAGCTGGTTGTCGACGTCTTCTCAGTGGCGAATTCTGAATGATTAAGGTTATCACATTCGATGCCGGGAACACGCTGATCCGGCTTTCGCGTCCAGTCGGCGTCATCTACGCGGCGGTCGCAAAACGCTTCGGAGCTGAGCTAAACCCTATTGATCTGGAACATGGATTCAGGGCAGCCTGGAAGACCGTTCCCCGGTTGCCGGATGTTCCAGGTCCCCGACTCGACGACGGACGGACCTGGTGGCGGGACGTTGTGACGCAGACATTGGAGAATGCGCGAGCCGAGGTCGAACCGTTCGACGGTTTCTTCGACGCGGTTTACCAGGAATTCACGGTGGCGGGTGTTTGGCGCTTGGAACCGGGTGCGCTAGAGCTTTTGCAGGATCTACGCCAGGCCGGGTTTCGTTTAGGCATTATCTCGAATTTCGATCTCCGGCTTCGCGAGATACTTAAGCACGTCGGTGTGTTGGATTTGTTCGAGCAGATCGTTGTATCCAGCCAAGTGGGAGCGGAAAAGCCGTCCCGTCGTATTTTTGAAGAGGCTCTTCGACGTTTCGCAGTCGAGCCGGCGGCACTGTTGCATGTTGGTGATGAAGAAAAAGCCGACGGCGATGGTGCGCGAGCACTGGGTATTCAGGCTTTTATTCTGGGCTTTGCCGGGAGCGGTTTGCATGGCCTGCGGCGACGGATTGGGCTAGTTGCACCGCCTAATTGAGCTTGGCTTGAGTGTCGATGCTTTCACAAAGAATAAAACGATATGAGCCAAAGAGGACGATTGAATTCTTTCGCTCCAACTGCTATCGCCGCATTGGTAGGGCTGGCCGGCGTCGCGTCTGGCGATAGCACCATCCTTCAGCCGGTTCGCGTTGAGGGTGACACGGCCAAGATGGCCATCCAATCCTACAAGTTCTGTTGGACCGCGCTGCATGAGGTCAATGGTTTAAGGGAAGATCGCTTTTTTGCTGAACCCATAGTTTAGTCCAAGGGGCATAAGCTGGCCCCAGCCGATACTACCCTGACCATTCAGAGTCAGAACGGCCCTATTAACGTTCCCATTTCCAACGGGCGGGGCAGTCGAGAATTTTCCAATTTCAACTGAATTGTTGGGAGAGAACCCGTTGGTCGTTTCCAATAAATCCAAGGGTTCTCTCGATTTGGCCTTGCAGATCAGAATCCCAGGCCCGAATCAAAAGAGATTTAGATACTCCGAACTAGTAGCTGGCCTCAAAGAAGCCAATCACCTGTTCAGAAAGGCGATGGGGATTCTGGCGATACTTGCGCCGCAGACTAAAGATCTAACCTTTGTCTTTGCCTCATCCGGGAGCGACCGGCCAGAAATCACAGTGTTGTGGAACGGTTCTCCGGAAACGAAGGTTGCCGATGATGGTGGGATGCTGACGATCCGAGTCAATGAATCTACGAAAGAAAATCCGGAAGTGTTGGTGTGTGATATCCCGGAGAAAATCTTGGCGGTGCCGCAACGATAATTAACGCCGAGCAGGTATGCCCTCGTGGAAAGCAGCGACCCTCAAGGCCAGGGGCCTCGAGGGTCGAGACCGTAACTTCCAAAGGTTAGTGCGAATTTGGGAAAGTCCTCGGGCCAGAAATTCTTGCCATCGGAAACGACAAGAGCTGTTTGGAAGTCTTGACCCTGCTCTAACCAATTTGATACATGCTGCTTCGTCGGTTCGGTGACGTTTCACGAATCGGCCGGCATTAGGACTGAGTATGGCGGGTTTTTTTCACAGATCGCATCGTCGTTCCTCTCAGGAAGGAGAGTCTTCACCTGGGGAATCCGCTCTCGAAATCACCGCAATGTTGCAGCGATGGAGAGACGGCGATGTCTCGGCTTTGGAAAGCTTGACCGAGAGGATCTATGGCCAACTTCGGAAACTTGCTCATAATGCACTTAGCAAGGACTGGGGCACCAAATCGTTGCAGCCCACCGAGTTAGTTCACGAAGCCTATCTCCGGCTGATGGGTGCGCAGCATGTCGACTGGAAAAGTCGTGCGCATTTTATGGGGGTAGCAAGCCGGCAGATGCGGCAAATTCTGGTGGATCGG
>Ga0210406_10002638_pt1 | contig 20276 bp, 18 predicted proteins | sample IncBWC30MmetaG_FD_155454 | JGI IMG/M metagenome (GOLD analysis project Ga0210406, IMG submission 155454) | Forest soil microbial communities from Barre Woods Harvard Forest LTER site, Petersham, Massachusetts, United States - Inc-BW-C-30-M | ecosystem: Environmental > Terrestrial > Soil >... | reverse complement strand
TCAAAAACATCGCCATGCGCACCCCCTGAAGGGCCTCCGTCCGGCGCATCCAGACCCTCCAAAAAGGGCCGGACCTACCGGACAGATCGTGCGCTACCTAAACCGGACATATCGTCTGCTACCGACACGCGCTCGGCAATTTTCTTGCAGAAAATCAGAAATCGAGCTAAGCTAGCTCTATGAGCAATCCTGACCTTTCGCCTAGCCCCGACCGAAGTTGCCCGAGCTGGCGCCTTGCGTCGCCACGAGGACGAAAGCGCTTAGAAAAAATCTTCCTCGATTTTCCCTCGTAACCCATTGATAAGTCTGGTTTCGGACGAGAGAATCCAAGGAAATCCAAGGAAATCCAACGTCCAAAACCCGGGGTTTTCGTAGAGAAACAGCCGGGGTCAAGAAAAACCAAACGGCTCTAGTCGTCACTCCGCCGCTGTGGCGTGCTCTCGCTTCGGCGCGCCATAGGTATCGGGGATCTTGTCGGCGTAGCCGGCGACGAAATCGTGCTCGTGATCGACCTCGGCCGCGGGCTTGAGCGCCTCGTCCACGTAAGCCGCGCCGTCCTTGTCGGCGAGCACCCGGCGCAGAATCGCGCGGTAGCGCAAGGCGAGCGACCCCCATTTTCCCGCAACCGACAGGAAGTCCCACGCCCGCCAGGGATAGAAGACAAGAGGGTTGAGGACCGGCAGACCATGCCTGCGCTGCGTCCTGATCTTGCGCCGCACATAGCCGAACTGCAGCGGGTGCACGCGCTCGATGCGCGACGAACCGGAGAACACCGTCATCGCATCGGTGATCTTGCGCGGGCTGATGCCGCTGGCCACCGCACGACGCAGCACCGTCTCGACATGCGCGTCCGAGTAATAGCGCTTCCAGGCGTCGCGATAGACGCCACGCCACGTATCCGCCGACATGATCGCATGGTTGGCGCAGACATGCTCGAGATCGTAATTGTTCATGTCCGCTTCCATCCACGCGCCCTTGAGATGAAGGGTCTTGTGGTCCTCCGAACCGGGCAGCGGAGTGAGGAAGAAGAATTCGAGGATGTCGATCGGCAGCTCGCGCTTGATGGTCTCGATGTCGCGGGCGATCGATTCCGGCGTATCCGTCGGGAAGCCGAGAATGTAGCCGGCCCAGGTCATGACCTTGGCGCGCCGCCACGCCTGCAGCATGTCGCGATATTCCCAAATCTTGTTCTGGCGCTTCTTCGCGCCCATCAGCGACTGGGGATTAATATTTTCGAGGCCGATGAAGACCGCGTTGCAGCCGGCCCTCGCCGCCTTCTCGATAAAGCCTGGAATCTTGTGGCAGAGGGTGTCGACCTGCAGCAGGAGCCGGATCCTGAAGCCCTGGTTCTCCCGCAATTCGATCAGCCGATCGAGGATCGGCTCCCAGTTGCGGTTGCGGGCGAAATTGTCGTCGGTGACAAAAAAGCGCGTGACGCCCTGGGCGGCGTTGGCGCGCACGATCGCCTCGACGTCGTCAGGGGTTCGATAGCGCGACTTGCGCCCCTGGACGTTGATGATGGTGCAGAAGCTGCACTGGAACGGACAGCCGCGTCCGGCGTCAAAGCTCGTGTAATGCCCGGCGACTTTAGTCACCACGGGGCGCGGCAGCACCGGGATCGCTGCGGCGGCCATGTCCGGCATGTCGTTCAGGTAATTGTAGACCGGCTTCGGCTTGCCCGAATCGACGTCCTTCAGGAACTCTGCAAGCCGGCCTTCGCCCTCCCCCGCGTACAGGATCATGCCGAGCGCCTGCGCCTCTTTCAGGTCCGGCGGCAGTTCGGGCAGCATGGCGATGCAGCCCGAGACATGGAAGCCGCCGACGGCGACCGTCACGCCCTGCTTGCGAAGCTGGCGGCCGATATCGAGCGCGCGCGGAAACTGATTCGATTGCACCCCGACCAGAGCAACCATTCCGCCGTCGGCGAGGATGCGCTTCGAAATGGCGGGAAAATCGATGATGGTGTTGCACTCGTCGTAGATTTCGAACTCGATTTCGACGTCGGGGCCAAGAACGTGGGCTTCGGCGCACTCCATCAGTAGGCCATAGACGCTGGCCAAGCTGTTCGAGGGAATCGTCGAGCGGCGCCACTGGATGACATAGCCGTCGTCGTCGTAATGCGACGGCTTGATCAGAACGATCGTGAATTTGCGCTTGGCCATTAAACCCTCATGAGAGGTTTACGCCCTCGTCATTTCGTCGTCTAAAGCAGGTACCGCCTTGGAGAGGCCTGGGCAACTCCAAATCGGCAGGGCAGCGGCCTTGACCCGACGCGTTTGAGCCAATTTCGACGGGGCGGGGTCGCCGCCGCCCGAAACGGAGGGAACATGAACTACGCAGTCGAACCGTCTGAAGCCGTCGGAATGAGCGCCCGGCGCCTCGAGCGTGTCGGTCCGGCAATGGAGGCCTATGTCGATAGCGGCGTTTACGCGGGGATCAATACGCTGATCGCGCGCCGCGGCAAAGTCGTGCACGCGGGCGCGTTCGGCTGGCGCGACAAAGAAGCGGGGTCGCCGATGACCGCCGATACGATCTTCCGCCTCTACTCGATGACCAAGCCGATCATCTGCACGGCGTTGATGACGCTGCTTGAGGAGGGGCGCTTCAGGCTGATCGAACCGCTGGCGAAATACATTCCAGCCTTCGGCGCCGTGAAGGTTTTGGAGGCCGACGGAAGTCTGGTCACTCCGGTTCGCCCGATCCTGATCCGCGACTTGATGACGCATATGAGCGGCCTCTCCTACCATTTCGTCGAGGAAGCCGGCGTCGGTAAGATGTACACCGAAGCGAAGCTATTGGGCGCCGACCACTCGCTGGAAGCCGTCATCGACGATCTGGCGCGGTTTCCTCTCGCCTTCCAGCCGGGGTCGAAATGGCGGTATAGCGTCGGCATCGACGTCGCCGCGCGGGTCATCGAGGTCATCTCTGGCCGTCCGCTCGGCGTCTTTTTGCGCGAACGCCTGTTCGAGCCATTGGGCATGACCGACACGGCCTTCGGCGTCCCGGCCGAGAACCGGAGCCGTGTCGCCGCAATGTACGGCCGTCCGGACGTGCTCGCCGCCGGTGTGACCATGGGCAGCGAATTTGCGGCTTGGATGGCGGGTGTCAACGACCGCCCCGACGTCGCGAAGTCCTACCCGGTCGACTCGCCGGATGTGTTCGTACGCGGGGGCCATGGCCTCTTCAGCACCATCGGCGATTACTTCCGCTTCGCCCAGATGCTGGCCAATGGCGGCGAACTCGACGGCGAGCGCATTATTGGACGCAAGACGCTCGAACTCATGCACTCGAGCTTCGTGCCCGCGGCGCTCCTGCCCCTCGAGGTCGGCGGCCTGCCCATGCCCGGCTACGGCTTCGGCCTCGGCTCGCGAGTGTTGCTCGATGTCGCCCAATCGAGCGCCCCGGGCTCGGTTGGCGAATTTGGCTGGTCCGGCGCCGCGAAGACCCATTATTGGGTCGATCCGAAGGAGCAGCTGGTCGGCCTCTTCATGACCCAGTCCATGATGAGCTTCGACCTGCCGGAGCTCGACCTGCGGGCGCTGGCGTATCAGGCGATCGAGGATTAGGGCGGCAGGGTGCGGGCGGGACGAGCTATCGGACCCGCTCTCCCCTTGCCGACCGAACCATGGCACATTGCCGCCACCGTAAAGCTCAAGGAGCCTTCGCGCTTGCGCATCGCCACCTGGAACGTCAATTCCGTCCGCCAAAGGCTGCCCCACCTCCTCGCGTATCTGAAGGAGGTTCAGCCCGACGTTCTTTGCCTCCAGGAAATCAAGTGCCTCGACGAGCAGTTTCCGAAGCTTGAGATCGAGGAGCTTGGCTACAACATCGAGACCCATGGGCAGAAGACGTTCAACGGCGTCGCCATTCTCTCCAAGCGGCCGTTCGAGGTCGCGCGCGGGCTGCCGGGCGACGAGAACGACTCGCAGTCGCGCTATATCGAGGCGGTCGTCCCGGCCGGTGACGGCGTAGTGCGGGTGGCGAGCATCTATCTGCCGAACGGCAATCCCGTGGGCTCGGAGAAATACCCTTACAAGCTCGCCTTTCTGGAGCGGCTCATCATCCACACCCGCCAAATCCTCGAATACGAGGAGCCGCTGGTGCTGGCCGGCGATTTCAACGTCATTCCCGATTCGCACGACGCCGCGCGTCCCGAGGATTGGGTCAACGACGCCCTGTTTCTGCCAGCGACCCGCTTCAAGTTCCGAGAGCTTATATCGCTCGGCCTGATCGACGCTTTGCGCGCGACCACGGACGCCGCCGGCCTCTACAGCTTTTGGGACTATCAGGCTGGAGCCTGGCAAAAGAACAACGGCATCCGCATCGACCATCTGCTCTTGTCTCCACAGGCCGCTGACAAGCTGCAATCGGTCACGATCGACAAGGAGATGCGCGGGCGCGACAAGGCTTCCGACCATACGCCCGTGCGGATCGACCTGGCGGCGTGACCGCTCTCGAACTCGAGAACTCCCTTGCAGGGATGAAAGACAATGAACGCTGCGGTCTGGTTCTCGTCTCTTGCTGTTCTCGCAGCCTTTGCGGCGACGCCGGCCGAGGCCCAGCCATCGCGCGTCATCATTCTCCGTCACGCCGAGAAGTTGAACGCTTATGCGCTCTGCGACCTTGGCCGCGAGCGCGCCCATGCTCTCGCCAAACAATTCCTCGGCCAAGGCGCGACGCAATCCCTGTTCGCGCCTGGCGAGCGGCCGGCAGCCTTCATGGCCGTCACGCTGCATCCGCTGGAAACGATTACCCCGGCTGCCCAGACTTGGGGCCTTCCGGTCATCGACTATTCGGTGGTCCCGAATAAGGACGAGGACGACGACGCCGCAGAAGCGGAGATCAATGCGCGCACCCAGGAAGCGGCGCGCGATCTCATGTCAAAGCGCGAATTCGATGGGAAGATCGTCGTCATCGCCTGGGAGCACAAACATATCGCCAACCATAAGCTCGAGAAGGACTATCGCGGGCAGGACGTGACTTTTCGCCAATTGCTTCGGCTTGGCCAAGCGCCGGAATCCTGGTCGGACACGAATTACGACTACTTCTGGATTGTCGATTACGCTCCCGGCAATCCCAACCCAGTCAAGTTCCAGGCCGTCAAACAGACGTTTACGTCGCCCTTCAATGCGATTCCGGCGCCTGATTGGGAGGCTGCGGAGCCGAAGCATATCGAAGCGGGATGCAAGAAGTAGATTTTCCGCCCACATGAAACCCAGCGACTTTCGGCGATGATTTCATCAACATGCAAAACGCTCTAGAAGCAACGGATGGACGGGCCCAAGCTTTTCGATCTGACCGGCAAAACCGCTCTCGTCACCGGCTCCTCGGAGGGCCTTGGGCTTGCGATGGCGAGCGGCCTCGCGGCGGCGGGCGCGAGACTCATTCTCAACGGTCGCGACGAGCAGAAGCTGGCGAATGCCGCCAAGTCTTTTGCGGAATCCGGCCATAAGATCGAAACGCGCCCCTTCGATGTCGCCGACGAGGGGGCGGTCATCGCAGCGTTCGAACATTTCGACGCTGCGGGCGTCGAGATCGACATCCTCGTCAACAATGCCGGCATCCAGTTTCGCAAACCGATGGTGGATCTCAAGACCGACGAATGGCGTCGTGTGGTCGAAATCCATCTCACTGGGGCATTCCAGGTGGGCCGCGAGGCGGCGAAGCGGATGATCACGCGCGGGCGCGGGGGCAAGATCATCAACATCGCCTCGCTCGCGAGCGAGGTCGCGCGCGCGACGATCTCGCCCTATGTCGCGGCCAAGGGCGGCATCAGGATGCTGACCCGCTCGATGGCGGCGGAATGGGCGAGGCACGACATCCAGGCCAATGCGATCGGCCCCGGCTATATCGCGACCGAGATGAACCGGGCGCTGCTCGACGACCCCAAGTTCGACGCCTGGGTCAAAGGCCGCACGCCGTCCGGGCGGTGGGGCAAGCCGGAGGACCTCATCGGCGTAACCGTGTTCCTCGCCTCGCCGGCGTCGGACTACGTGAACGGCCAGATTATCTATGTCGATGGCGGCCTGCTTGCCGTGATATGATTGTAGCCGATGACCGCGGCCAATCCCACGATCAGCAAGTCCCCTGGCGCGTCGCTTGCGGAATGGTTGCGCGCCGCGACGCCGGCGCTTCTGTTCGGCCTGAGGATGTGGGCCTCCGTCTGTCTTGCGCTCTATGTCGCCTTCGAGCTTGAGCTCGGCGAACCGTCATGGGCGGCGACGACAGCCGCGATCGTCTGCACGCCGGTGCTCGGGGCCTCTCTGCGCAAAGCCCCGTTCCGACTGCTCGGAACCGTGATCGGAGCGATTGGGATCGTGATCCTCGCCGCCTTGTTTCGTCAGAGCCGGGAGGGCTTTCTGGTCGGACTTGCGCTGTGGTGCGCGGTCAGCGCCTTTGTCGCCACGCTCCTACGCAATTTCGCCGCGTATGCCGCAGCCCTTTCCGGCTACACAGCGGCGATTCTTGCGAGCGACGTTCTGGGACCGGTCGGCGCGAGCGATACCGGCAGCGTCGTGATCCTGGCGATTGATCGCGCCCTCGAGATTTGCATCGGCATTCTCTGCGCGGGCGTCGTGCTGGCCTTGACCGATCTCGGCCACTCACGGCGAAAACTTGCGGCGGAGCTTGCTTCGCTGTCGACGGAGGTCATGGATGGATTTGCCGATTGTTTTTTGATTGCCAGCGCTAATCTTGACCAGTTTCGAGCGCTTCGACGCGACCTGTTGCGGCGCGTCATTGCGCTCGATCCGGTGATCGACGCTGCGATCGGCGAGGCGTCCGACCTCCGTTATCGTTCGCCGGTGTTGCAACGGGCGGTGTCCGGTCTCATGGAGACGATTGTGGCCTGGCGCTGGGCTGCGTTTGAGATCGCGCGCAGCCGCGATGCGGCGGTGAGGGGCGGGGCTCACGCGATTCACGACCGACTGCCGCGCGACCAGCTCTCGTCCGACGCATCAGGCTCGGCGAAAACGCCCGCGGAGTTGCGTGAGGCGTGCTGCGCAGCGGTGCGAACTCTCACGCGGTTCAATGCCGACACGCCGAGTCAAAGGCTTTTGGCGGATAGCGCGGCGACCGGCATGCTCGGCATGGCGCGCGCGCTGAACGGACTCACGGGTGTGGTCGATCCAAGCGACATGATCGCCGTCAGGGGAACGGCGCGATTGCATATTCCCGACTGGCTGCCCCCCTCCATCACCGCGTTACGCGTTGTTCTAGCGATCGGAGCGACATCCCTGTTCTGGATTGCGAGCGCATGGCCGAACGGGGCGTTCGCGATCACGTTCTGCGCGATCATCGTTGTCCTCTTGCCGTTGCAGGGAGATCTGGCCTATTCCGCGTCGATGACGTTTCTGAAAGGCTGCGTGCTCGGCACCAGCGTCGCAGCCGTCCTAGTGTTCGCGATCCTTCCGAGAGCGACAAGTTTCCCCAGTCTCTGCCTCGCGTTGGGACTCGCGCTCGTGCCTCTCGGATTTCTGCTCGCCCGGGCGCGGAACCCGCTCTTTTACTTCGCAGCGAGCGTCAACTTTCTGCCGATGCTCTCCATCACCAACGGGATAACCTACGACGCGTCGGCGTTCTGGAACAGTACTAGCGCGATCCTTGTCGGCGTCGCTTGTGGCGCGATCGCGATGCGCATTCTGCCCCCGTTGTCGCCGGCGATCCGGACCCAGAGGCTGCTCGCCTTGACGCTCGCTGATCTCAGGCGGCTTGCGAAACGTGCGTCGCCTGGAAGGCAGGATAACTGGGAAAGCCACGGCTTCGCCCGTTTGCTGGCAATGCCCGACCAAGCCGAGCCGGTCGAACGCGCCGAGCTCGTCGCCGCGGTCGCCGTCGGGACAGAGATTGTGCGGCTGCGCCACGTCGCGCCGCGGTTCGTCCCCAGCGCGGCCGTAGACGCGCCGCTTCAAGCGCTGGCTGAAGGACGAAGCGGCGAGGCGATCGAGCGCCTCAAAGACATCGACCGCCTGCTCGCCGCGCTGCCTCGCGCGGAGGCCGCAAGCCGCATCCTGCTTCGTCTCCGGGCGAGCATCCTAGCGATTTGCGGTCAGCTTGCCGAATTCGCCCCCTATTTCGACGATCGGCCGGTCCAATGAGGTTCAACGAGATCAATCTGTTCGGGCTTTACGTCGCGCCGATCATGCTGATCATGGCCGTCGCCTGGGTGGCCTATCTCGTCGTCAGGCGAGCGGGCGACCGCTTCGGGCTGACGCATCGCGTTTGGCATCCCGCCCTTTTCGAGCTTGCGCTCTATGTTATAATCGTCTCGTCGATTGTCGTTATGATTGCGCGCTGGAGCCGCTGATGTCCGGCGTCGAGTTGAAAGCCAATGACGCGAAGGCCCTGCCGGCGATCAAGCGTCGGTCGGTCTTGTCATCCATCCACGTCCTGCCGATTCTCGTCACGGCGGTGGCAGTCGTGGTTGCGGCTGTGGCCGGCTGGCAGGCGTGGCAATATTACATGGGCGCGCCGTGGACGCGCGATGGCACGGTCCGCGCCTATGTCGTGAAAGTCGCCCCTGAGGTTGCCGGCCAGATCGTGCAATTGCCGATCGCCGACAATCAGTTCGTCCGCAAGGGCGATCTCTTGATGCTGATCGATCCCAAGAACTATTCTATCGCTGTCCGGCAGGCGCAGGCGGCGGTCGAGCAGGCGAGAGCGGTCGCCGTGAACGCCAACGCAGAAATGATTCGGCGCGAGAAGCTCAACGACATCGCGGTCACCATGGAGGAGCGGCAGACCTACATCAGCCAGGCGGCCACCGCCCAGGCGTCCTACCAGTCGGCGCTCGCGAACCTCGACCAGGCGCGCATCAATTTTAAGCGCACGCAAGTCAGGTCCCCGGTCAACGGCTATATCACCAATTTGACCGCCCAGCTCGGCGACTACGCCAATGTCGGCGATCTCCAACTGTCGGTCGTCAACTCGGACTCGTATTGGGTCGACGCCTATTTCGAGGAGACGGCTCTCGGCCGGATCCACCAAGGCGACGCCGCGACGATCAAACTCATGGGATATAGCCCCCTGCTGCGCGGCAGAGTTCAGGGGCTTTCGCGCGGCATCAATGTCCCGAACGCGCAGCCCGACGCCTCCGGTCTCGCTTCGGTCAATCCGATCTTCACCTTCGTGCGCCTGGCCCAGCGCGTGCCGGTGCGCATCCACGTCGATGAGGCTCCCGAGGGGGTCGAACTCGTCGCCGGTTTGACCGCGACGGTGCAGGTCGAACCCTACAAGGCTCCGCCGGTTTCGACTTCGAAGCCTTCTTCCGCCAAGGTGAGCGGAGCCGCGCCACCGCCGGCCTCACTGGAGATCCTCGCTGAGGCGTCGCCGCAAGCAGCAGCGCCGCCTGCGCTTCCCGCGCAAACCGCCAGTCAACCAGGGTCGCAAGCGGCTCAATCGCACGGCGCCGCGCCGGCGCCTCAGTCGCAAAGCGCTGCCCAATCGGAGACGTCCGGTTCGGGCTCGAGCGAACTGCCGCTGTCCGCCCCGCCCTCCCCTGAGGCCTCGGCTGCTGCGGCGGCGGCTGACGCCGATCTCAAGACGCTCGAACAGCAGATCGCCGCCAACCCGCCGTCCGGCGCCGGGTCTCAGCCGACGATGCCGCCAAGCGAGTACCTCGGCCAGACTTACGACCTCGAGGGCGGTCAAAGCGTGACGCCGGCGCCAAGACCCCGGTCTCCCGATACGATCCGCAGGCGCGCCCGCTCCAGGTGGCGTCATTTGCCGCCAAGATCTCCGTAGATGCGCCTGGCGCTCCCGCAAATTGCATCGAACCGCGATCGTCATTGCGAGCGATAGGGCGTCGAAAGACGCCCGTCCTTCCGGACGGCCTACGGCGAAGCAATCCAGGAGTCATCGGCGCCCTACGGCCCCTGGATCGCCGCGTCGCCATAGCCCGTCGGAAGACGGGCGGCTTTCAACGCCCTATGGCTTCCTCGCGATGACGATTCCCCGCGAGCGCAGCGCGCTCCACTGCGGAAGTAACCATCTCGCGGCTTTCCGAGCTCTGACAACCGGATGCGCCCTCGCCATCCTTCGGCCCGGTATATCTAACCTCTTCTGTCTATCGCCAGAAATTACAACCCAAATATACACTAATTCGTATTGGCGAGTTTAAAGCCTAATCCAATTGCGGCTCCGCATAATTCGCCTGCTTGGGCGTCACGCAAAATCCATTTGAGACAGCAACGCCGCCGGCGCCCGCGGCGGTGAAAGAGGAAGGTCGTCGCTATGCTCGCCGTTGACACACAAAGTCTTTTCTCGGCCCCGCAAGAAACCGCATCAATTGGCAACAAGGGGGCGGCCAATTCTCAGGTTTTGCTCACCTCCGACAAGGCGGTCGTGACCTTTGTCGGCGTCCGATGGGATGGCGACAAGGTGCGCGGCATAAGAATGGAGCTCAGCGATGGCTCGTTCAAACAGGCCGGCGAATATGACGACGGCAAATACACGCTTACCCAATATCGCTTCGCCGCAGGCGAAACGCTCGTCAGCGCGCGGCTCAGAGACTCCGGATACGGGCACGGAAGCCTGCGTCAGGTCGAGTTCGAGACGTCACTGAAGAACATATTCAACGCCGGAGCCGGCGGCTTCGACCATGAGGCCTCGCTTGCGGTCGAAGGCGCGGAGCTGGTGGGATTTCACGCTTGGGTCAATTCCGACAATTTCATCAACGCGCTCTCCTTCATCGTCTGCCCGCCGCCGCCCAAGCCCGTGGTCCAGAGGCCATGGTTCACAACGCGCTCGGCCGGAAATATTGCGGCCGCTCGAAGCCAGGTCGACTTGACATCCTATACGTCGGACGCGCGGGTCCTCTCGGTGCGCTGGGACGGCGACAAGGTGCGCGGAATCCGCTTGGAGCTGCGCGACGGCACGACCCAAAGCGCCGGAGGAATCGACAACGTCAACTACGCTTTGACCTCCTATACCTTTGCGGAAGGCGAGACACTGCAGTCGCTATCGTTTTCGAGCAGCGGATACGGCCATGGAAGTCTGCGGCGCCTCGAATTCACGACCAGCACCGGAGCGACGTTCACCGCAGGGCCGGCGGGCATCGATGACCTCGTCACGGCTCCGGTTATGGGCGCCCAATTCGTCGGATTCCACGCGTGGGTGAATTCAGACAATTTCATCAATGCGATCGCGTTCCACGTCACAGACGTCGCTCCGCTCACGATCGACGTTCGTAATTATTCGCCATGGGCGTGCGCATACGCGAACGGCGTCGTCACAGTCGACGGGAAGGCCGCGATCCAGGTCACCGATGCCGGCGGCGACAAGCACGGAATGAAGACCAGCCATAATCGCGTGGCGCGGGTGCAGTCAGGAGGCGTCCTCGGATATTGTGCTTACGACGGCAGCGCGCCGCTCACCATTTCGGTGTTTGGCGACGCCACGTTTGAGGCGAAGTTTAGCGCCGACGATGGGGACGGATCGGTTTCCGGGCCGATCAGCGGGGTCAAGCCGCCGTCCGACAAATCGGCGCTTATCGACGCTTTGGTGCGCAAGTACGCACCGATTTATATGTTGAACGTGGATGAGGTTTATTGGCAGTCGACGATCGACGCTTTCCTGCCTCACATGATCCTGCAGAAGGCGAAGGACAGTTCCGGTGACGGGCTGTCGACGTTCTACGACGGCCCGATGGACCGCAATGTGCTCGCCAAACAAGCGCTCGTGTTGGGCACGGCGAACACCAACGCGATGGCGTTCCTACGCACGCGCGCGGATCTCAATCAGCCCTCGGACACGCAGGACTGGTTTGTGAGCGCGCGGCCGACCAACCCGGCGCAAGTCACGGCTTATGCGGTCGTGGTCGAGGGCGCGCAGAAGCGGCTCGATATCGTCTATTGGTGGCTCTTCAACTACAACCAGGGCAAGACCGTCGCGGGGACCAGCTGGGGCAACCACGTCTCCGATTGGGAGCATGTGAAGGTCAAGCCCGACGGGGTCGACTTCGGGAACCCTCAAAACGAAGTGGTTGTCGGCGTGATGTATGATCATCACGGCGACCAGGACAACTTCAAGCCGGGCGACGGAAACACCGAGTTCTCCGGCCGCCAGGTCCTTGTGCATCTCGCCAACGGCGATCACGAGGCTTACGCAAAAGCCGGTGTCTACGATCGCCCGCAGGGCACGCACGATTATTGCAAGGAGAACGCCTACCAGTTCGACCAGCGCCAGGGGACGGTCGAGATCTACTTGTGGAACGGCTCCGACTTTTCTCCGGCGCCGGCTGGGGCTCCTCCGAGCTTCAAGGACCCGGCGTGGCTCAGGTATCGCGGGCGCTGGGGCAACCAGCAACGTGGTGATCTGCTCGGACTGGTGGCAAGACTGGAATCCGGGCCGGAGGGACCATTCCGGCCCGGCGAGTATGCGCCGCCGACGCCCGTGACTTAAAGGCTGGTCGGGTCGCCCGTGGCGATTGCGCGAGATCGCCACGGGGCACGCAGGGGTCGGACCTCGTTGTTCCGCCGCGCTGAGCGCTAGCCGCCACGGTGCGGCGCTACGGAAGATGACCAATCCCCTTAGAGCGGTCAGGCCCCGAACCCGATCACCGATTGAGCGCCTGACGGAAGCTGGCGACAGCGCCGAGCTGGCGAGCGCCTCCAGTCCATTGTGCGACGACCGCGAGGCGTTTGACTTCCCCGCTCTGAAAGGCGCGCAGGAAGACGTCGTAGGTCTTGAAGGACACGCAACCGTTGGAATCGCCATTCGGGCCCAGCATGTAGGGATGCGCGAGCAGCCCAACGCGATTGAAGGTGAACCCACCGCCGATCGGATTCAGACGCAGCGCCTGAACCCCATGAAAAGGCGATTCGCGCAGCGTGAGTTGATAGACGCCCGGGGGCGTCGCGCCGTGATCGCGCTCATCCACGAAACGGGGGTCGTCAATTCTGTCGCCTAGACCCGAATGGGCTTCCAGACGCATGCCGCTCGGCAGATAGACGGTGTGCGCTGAGATGTCGTAGACCGCGGTCAGCTGATCGTAACTGGTCGGGGGGTTGACGGGCGGCGCCAATTCGAGGGGCCGAGAAGGCGGCAACGGCGCAAGAACCATTGGCGGAGTTGCTTCGCGAGGCGACGGCTGCAGTTCGACAAGTGGGCTCGAATCCGGCGGCGACGCGGCTTCGACATTGTCCTGCGGAGCAACGCCGATTTGGATCGGCGGCGGTTCGAGCCTGGCAAGGCGCTCCTCGGGCCCGATCGCCTGCTCTGGGGAACTCGAAGCAGCCGCCGTCAAAGGAGGAGGTGCAGCCTCGAGCGCCGGCAGGGCGGCCGCAGCCGTTTTCGGAGCCGGGGCTGGGCGCGAGGTGAGCGTTACCAGAAATCCGGCCAGGCCCACGGCGACGACGGCAAAACTGATCCCAACGACGATCGGAAGGACGATCGATCGACGCGGTTTGGGCGCAACGCTGGTCGGAGTTGCGGCGACCGGCTCCTTCGCAGGCGGATCGCGACCGGGATCGTCCGGCGGGGGGAGAGCCTGCCGCCAAGTCGGATATGGCTTTTGTCCGGCGAACAGGACGAGGCCCTCGTATTCCCTCTGCGCCGCACTCTGCCCCGAGCCGCGCAAGGCAGAAGCAGCAATCTTCCCAGTAAATACGATTAGTCTGAGGTCTTCAATCCAGCTGTGATCCCGATCACAGCTGGATTGAACGCGGCCGGACACTTTGGGGCTCGACCCTCTTCGGATCGAAAAGACGGGAGAGAACCGTTTGGCCAGGGCGCCCGAGACCTCGGCCACCAACAAAGCGATGGCGGTTTGGCGCCATTTTCTAATCAGGGCCAAAGATCTTTCAAATTCCGCTTGCCGAACAAGGCGTGAACGACTAGTGTTTGTTCGCGATTTGTTTTAGCCAAAATCGTGATTCGCCCGACTGTACTTCGACGGCGAATAGGGGCGGTTATTTGGAGACCGAGATGCTCACGAAAAAGCAGAGCGAGCTGTTGCGTTTCATTCATGAGCGCCTGCAGGAGGCGGGGGTGCCCCCGTCGTTCGACGAAATGAAAGAAGCGCTGGAGCTGCGCTCGAAATCGGGAATTCATCGGCTCATCATGGCGCTCGAGGAGCGCGGCTTCATTCGCCGCCTGGCCAATCGCGCCCGGGCCATCGAAGTCTTGCGGCTGCCAGAGTCGGCGACAGTCGCAACTCCAAGGGTGCAGAGGTTCTCGCCGAGCGTCATCTCGGGCAATCTGGGTCGCGTGCGGCCTCTTGCGCCAACGCGCGACGCCGACGACCACCCTGCAGTCATGGTGCCGATGATGGGCCGGATCGCCGCCGGCACGCCGATCTCGGCCATCCAGACGCGGCTTCAAACCTTGGCCATGCCGCCGGAATTTTTAGGCAGCGGCGAGCACTTCGCGCTTGAGGTGCGCGGCGATTCGATGATCGAGGCCGGCATCCTCGAGAACGACACCGTCATCATTCGCAAGCAGGACACAGCCGAGACGGGCGAGATTGTCGTCGCGCTGATCGACGAGGAGGAAGCGACGCTCAAGCGATTGCGCAAACGGGGCGCGTCGATTGCACTGGAGGCTGCCAATCCGGCCTACGAAACGCGGATCTTCGGGCCGGATCGAGTCCGCGTCCAGGGGAAAATGGTGAGCCTGTTGCGCCGGTACTGACTGGCGACATGAAGAGAAGAAGGGTGGCCGGCCGAACGCGTATGTGGAGGCGCTCCATGTGGCGTTCTGGCCGGCCGGCCCTACGGCTCCGGGGTTGCGGCGGACCGGAGCCGCTGGGCGCGCCGCCAACACTGTGCTGACGGACAATCGAATAATACGCCCGAGAGGCGGATATACAACAATAATCCGCGCATTCGATTCAACCTCATCGTATTTACCTAAATGAACTCAGTTAATCCTTACGTTACGTAAGTTAGAACCAAGCTTACCTAACGATTTACACATAACTATACGATTGACAGGAAGGCATATGTTTCAGGGCGCTCGGACCAGCGCCGCCTGTCGAAGAGGTCTTGGGCCACCCTTGCCTGACCCCTCCCGGCGCCCCACCATGCGCCACGGAGGTGATTCGTTGGCAGCGGATGGGTTTAGCGCCGATTTCGACCTCGCTCAGGCGACGGGCGAGCCCGCGTTCACCGTCGACCTCGATGGTTTCGAAGGACCGCTTGACCTCTTGCTGGAACTCGCCCGGCGGCAGCGGGTGGACTTGGCGCGCATTTCCATCCTCGCGCTCGCCGAACAATATTTGCTATTCGTCGAGGCTGCCCGCAAGTTGCGCCTCGAGCTTGCCGCCGACTATTTGGTCATGGCGGCGTGGCTCGCGTTCCTCAAGTCTCGTCTGCTCCTTCCCGCCCCCGCGGAGCCGGCTGAGCTGGACGCTCCCGCGTTGGCCGAGGGTCTCGCGCAACGGCTGCGCGCGCTTGCTGCGATCCGCAAGGCGGGCGAGCATTTGATGGGTCGGCCTCGCCTGGGACGTGATTTCTTCACGAGAGGGAAACCGGAAGCCGTCGAGACATCGGGGCGTATCTCCTACCAAGGCAACCTCTACGACTTGTTGGCCGCCTATGCGCGGCAGTCCCAGCGCCATGCGCTGGCGCGCGTACGCTTCAAGACCCGCGAGGTCTGGTCGCTTGCCGAAGCGCGCCAGGCCCTAACTCGCCTCGTTGGCGCGCAGGCCGATTGGACGGCTTTCGACAATTTTCTGCTTGAAGCGGGCGTTGCTTCCGACATGCGGCGGAGTGCGCGCGCGTCCGCGTTCGCGGCGTCGCTCGAACTCGCGCGCGAGGGCAAGATCGAAATGCGCCAGGAGAGGGCCTTCGCTCCGATCTGGCTCCGCCCCACGGAGATCAATCCAGGCGAAGAACGCGCAGCATGATTGTCGCTCAATCCCGCGGGTGTGGGCGCGGCAGCGTCACCGCCGACGGCGGAACACGCAATTCACGCGCCTTCACGGGCTCTTTCATCCAGGAGGATGTGATCCTGTCTGATCTATCGCAATCCAAGAAAGGCGCCCCATGGGTCGGATGACCGGCGCGGATAATGTCGCGCAACTGTTTCCTTCCGCCGCGCCTAGCGTCTCGCCGGAGGACGTGCGGATCGCCGAGGCGCTGGTTTTCGCCGCCGCGGAGCCGCTGGAGGAATCGGCCATCGCCCAGCGCCTTTCTGAAAGGGCGGACGTCGGAGCGGTCATGGAGGAATTGCAACGGATCTATGAGGGACGCGGCGTCAATCTGGTGCAGGTTGCGCAGCGATGGATGTTCCGCACCGCCGATGACCTTACCTGGGCGCTGGCCCGCGACCGCGACGAGAAGCGAAAACTCTCACGCGCCGCGCTCGAAACGCTTGCCATTGTCGCCTATCACCAACCCGTCACCCGCGCCGATATCGAACAAATCCGTGGCGTGGCGGTGTCGAAGGGCGCGCTCGACGTGCTGATGGAAGCCCGCTGGGTGCGCATGCGGGGGCGCCGAAAGGCGCCGGGTCGGCCCATCACCTACGGCACGACGACCGACTTTCTGGTTGAGTTCGGACTCAACGCGATTGCGGATCTGCCTGGCCTCGACGAGCTCAAGGGCGCCGGGTTGTTCGAAGGAAAATTGCCGGCCGGCTATGACGTTCCCCAACCGGACGACGCGTCGGCGCTCCGGGCGGACGAGGAGCCGCTCGAAGACTCCCCGCTTGAGCAAGCCTGGGCGCCTGTCGCGCCGGAAGACAGCTGAGCGTCAAGAGCGCGGGCTTCCCGCTCGCGGGCATTGACGGCGCCCCAAAAGCGCGGACAATGCGCGGGCTCTTAAAGATTGTCATCGTCCCGTGGAGAGACAATGGTCTCACGATTCGCCTTCTATTTCGCCACGGTCCTCTGCGCGTCTTCCGCAGCGCTTGCCGAAGCGTCACCGATCCTGCCGCTCGCCTCGCATCGCGCGGCTTATGACATCTCGCTAGCCGAGTCCTCGGGTCCGACGCCGTCTTCCGCTCAAGCGCCGATCTCGGCCACAGGCCTCATTGCCTACGAATTTCACGGCTCGGCCTGCGAGGGATACACCTCCAATTTCCGTCAGATGACGGAAATGGAGCGAAGCGAGGGCGATCCGATCTCCATGCAAGTGAACGCCATGTCGTTTGAGGAGGGGAACGGGAAGTCGATGCATTTCCAGATCGATTCCAAGAGCGTCCAGGACACTCCCCCCGTCGCCGGCACGGCCACCCGCGGCGACAATGACGACATGCGCGTCATGTTGACCAAGCCGAAAGCGCAGACGCTGGACTTCGGCCGCGAGGTCCTGTTTCCCACCCAGCATATCGAGCATCTGATTGAAGCCGCCAAGCAGGGCGGCGGCGCCATGCAGGCGCGCGTCTATGACGGCTCCGATACCGGCGTGAAAATCTTTGCGACCATGTCGGTGATCGGAAAGGAAGCGACGAAGCCCGACGAAGATACTGAGACCGCTTCGGCGCTGAGCGGAATCCGCCGCTGGCCGGTCGTGATCTCCTACTTCAACGAGGCCTCAGGCGACGCCCCGCCCGAATATACGCTGTCGTTCGACCTTTATGAGAACGGCGTCTCGGGCAGCCTGAAGCTCGACTACGGCGCATTCGCCTTGCGCGCAAACCTTCGCAAACTTGAGATTCTGCCCACGACAGCCTGCAAATAGGCGGCCGTGCACATCGCGGTTGGATCGCACCAAGCCGTTTCCCGCCTCGTCCTGAGGGCCGCGCACAGCGCGGCGTCTCGAAGGACGGTCCAGAGGACGGGTCGGCGGCGCCGGATGGAGCGCGCAGTTAGATCGAACCGCAACCGTCATTGCGAGCGAAGCGAAGCAATCCGGGGATCGTAGAACCCCTTCGTTCCCTGGATTGCTTCGTCGCCATAGCCCGTGGAAAGACGGGCGTCTCTCGACGCACTATGACTCCTCGCGACGACGATTCCGAACGCGCCGCGCCAGGCGTTCACTTGGTCGGCGGACCGGGCCGGAAGGTGAGGCCTCGCTGCACCGCCGAGGGGCCGAACCGGTCCCGTAACGTGGCGATCGCCGCTTCTCGAGTTTTCTCACGGCCACTGTCGCGCACGAACATGTCCTCCTCATCCGCGCCTTCGGCAGGCCCAAGCTCCGTTGCGGCGATCCCTAGGAGCCGATAGGCGAGGCCGTCTGGCTGGGCTTCCAGAAGCGGGCGCGCCGCCGCGAAGAGTCGCGGCGCAAGCTGGGTGGCTCTGAATCCGCTTCGGCTGCGCGTTCGGAGAGAGAAATCCGCCAGGCGCAGCTTGAGCGTAATCCCTCGGGTAGCCAGCGCCTCCCGACGCAAGCGCGTGGCGACGCGGTCGCATTGCACAAGCAATATGCGCGTCAGTTCCGCCTTGTCGCTGATGTCGCGATCGAACGTCGTCTCGGAGGAAACGCTCTTCGTTTCACGCTCGGCATGGACCGCTCGGTCGTCGCGGCCCTGCGCCAGACGCCACAGACGCAGCCCATCCTCGCCGAGGCGCAAGAGAGCCTCCCGCTCTTCGATCCGTTGCAGATCGCCGATCACGCGAAAGCCCGAGCGCTCGAGTCGCTCCCGCCCTACCCTGCCGATGCCCCACAGGCGCTCGACGCTTTGGGTTGCAAGCCAGGCTTTCGCTTCTTCCCGCGAAAGACAAGCAAAGCCACGCGGCTTGTTGAGATCGGAGGCGAGCTTGGCCAAAAACTTGCAATAGCTCAGCCCTACCGAGACGGTGACGCCGATTTCGGCCTCGACGCGGCGGGCGAAGCGGGCCAACGTTTCCGCGGCGCCCGCTCCGTTCGATTGCTCGCAGCCGCTGAGGTCGAGAAACGCCTCGTCGATCGACAGCGGCTCGACAAGTGGCGTGAGCGCCATCAACCGCGTTCGAATCTCGCGCCCGACCCGCGCATATTTGGCCATGTCGGGCGGGAGCACCACTGCGTTGGGGCATAGGGCCCGAGCGCGCGACATCGGCATCGCCGAGCGCACCCCGAATGTCCGGGCGATGTAGCAGCAGGTGGCGACGACACCGCGCGGGCCGGACCCGCCGACGATCAACGGCTGATCGTTGAGGCTCGGGTCGTCACGCTTTTCGACCGCGGCGTAGAAGGCGTCGCAGTCGACATGGGCGATGGTGAGGCCGGCCGCGTCGTCGAGGCTGATCGTACGAGGCGAACCGCAATGGGCGCACCGGGCCGAACCCTGAGGATCCTTCCTCAGACAGTCGCGGCAGAGGCGCAGCCGAGGCGGGTCCATCAGGTCTCCCTCTCATATCGCCTGCGGAGAGCTTCATGCGCCCGCGCAACCGTTTCCGGCTTGAGACCGGCGTCGGCGGCAAACTCAACGAGCAGCTTTTCGTCGGCGACCAGATAGTCGAGCACCGAGCCCAGGAACGCCGGGTCCGCGGCCGCGGTGCGGAGGTTATCGGGTCCCAGGCCGGTTATGCCGAGGAACCGGCTCAGCCGGTCGGAATCGGCGGCAATGAAGGTGAGCGCGCTCACCGCGAGAGATCGAGCGGAATCGGGGCTTGCGGATTGCATCTTTTTCAAGGAATCGCGCATAGTCCGATTCGCCTTTCGTCAATGTCTTGCGGCTAATCTTACCCGGCGCGCCGGCCGAATTCACCCTGCATGGAACGCCCGATGCCCAAAACCGTGCTCATTGTTGAGGACAACGAACTCAACATGAAGCTGTTCAACGATCTCGTCGAGACCCGCGGGCATCGCATTGTGCAGACCCGCAACGGCATCGAAGCGGTCGATCTGGCGCGCAAGCACCGGCCCGACCTGATCCTCATGGACATTCAGCTGCCCGAGGTTTCCGGCCTCGAAGTCACGCAATGGCTGAAGGATGACGAGGAGCTCAAAGCGATACCGGTCGTCGCCGTGACGGCGTTCGCGATGAAGGGCGACGAGGAAAAAATCCGGCAGGGTGGTTGCGAGGCCTATCTCTCCAAGCCGATATCGGTCGCCAAATTCTTTGAGACGATCGATCGCTTTCTTGGACCCGGGTCCACCGAATGACAGCTCGCGTGCTGGTCGTCGATGATGTCCGGTCCAACCGCAAACTGCTCCAGACGAGATTGAGCCTCGAATATTTCGAGGTGCTGGCGGCGGCGAACGGCCCCGATGCGATCGCCATCTGCGAGAAGGGCGGATGCGACATCGTTCTGCTCGATGTGAGAATGCCGGACATGGACGGTTTCGAGATCCCATGAGGCGTTGGTAGCGACCGGCGATTCGGGAGCATGAGGTCGCTTACCACCCACTCTGGAGGCGACCATGCAAGACGTAGCTGATCAATCCGCGGCACCGACCACGATCGGGGCC
>Ga0210406_10002637_pt1 | contig 20278 bp, 15 predicted proteins | sample IncBWC30MmetaG_FD_155454 | JGI IMG/M metagenome (GOLD analysis project Ga0210406, IMG submission 155454) | Forest soil microbial communities from Barre Woods Harvard Forest LTER site, Petersham, Massachusetts, United States - Inc-BW-C-30-M | ecosystem: Environmental > Terrestrial > Soil >... | reverse complement strand
AGCGCCTGCTTTAGCGGCATCGGCCCTTTCTGCAGCCGCGCTTCCAGAGTCTCACCCTGGACATACTCCATAACCAGATAGTCGGTTCCGTTTTGGCTGCCGACGTCGTGCAACACGCAAATATGCGGATGATTCAACGAAGAAATGGTGCGGGCTTCCCGCTCGAAGCGCTGCTTGGCCTCGGGATTGCCAGACAGATGAGCGGGCAGATGAGCGGGCAGAATTTTAATGGCGACGGTGCGGTCGAGGCGCGTGTCGGTCGCGCGATAGACTTCTCCCATGCCTCCAGCGCCAAGCGGCGCAACGACTTCGTAGGGCCCGAGTTTCGTGCCTGCGGTCAGGGTCATGGGTTGTGCGCCATTATAGCCTCTACTAACGGCAAGGAAAGAGACGCGACGATTCTGGATGGATTTCTGGCTACTCGTCCACAACCGGATTGTGGAAGAGTAGCCCGTCGCTCGGGCGCAATGCGGCCACTAGCTCCGATGAATTTCACGGTTTTAGCGGCCTGCCTAGGATCAGCTAGAATTCACCCGAGAGACTGACCCACACCGATGAGCTTCGAACCGATTGAGAACTACGGGGTGATTGGCAATATGCGGTCGATTGCGCTCGTGGGTGTAAACGGTTCAATCGACTTTCTCTGCTACCCAAATTTCGATTCTCCCACCGTGTTTGCAGCGCTGCTCGATGATGCGAGGGGCGGCTGTTTTCAGATTCAGCCACAACTCACAGAACGGCGGGTACGGCAGATGTATTTGCCAGACACGAACATTCTGCTCACGCGATTTCTTGCGGAGGAGGGTGTGGCCGAACTGACTGACTACATGCCCATTGGGGCCGACGGGGAGCAACCGAATGAGATTATCCGCGCCCTGACCGTTATCAGGGGCGAGGTCGATTTCAAGATGCGGTGCCAACCACGATTTAACTATGGGATGTGTGGGCACACGGTGAACATCGAAGAGCGGTGCGCGATTTTTTCGCCGGCGAACGATACTTGTCCGCCGCTGGCGTTGTACTCCACCACTGCCCTGCGACAACAATCCCAGGATGCAACCTCCGAGTTCAGCCTCCGGGCTGGCGAGAGGGTAACGTTTGTCTTTGGTGGAGTTCGCCCCCAAGGACAGCAACCCGAAATGGAGTTCGTAGAGCAGCGCTTCCAGGAGACAGCACGTTTCTGGAAGGGATGGATCGCGAAATCAAAATACAAGGGCCGGTGGCGCGAGATGGTCAACCGTTCGGCCCTAATGTTGAAGTTGCTGATCAGCCGGGAGCATGGATCGCTGATTGCAGCGCCCACATTCTCCCTGCCAGAACAAATTGGAGGACCGCGCAATTGGGATTATCGCTTCACCTGGTTGCGAGATGCGACATTCACGCTCTATGCGCTGATCCGATTGGGTTTTGTCGAAGAAACTGAGGCGTTCATCGACTGGCTGAAGGGACGGCTCAGTGATGATGCGGAGCGGGGACCGTTACAGGTGATGTATGGGATTGACGGCAGGCAGAAGCTCGATGAACTGACGCTTGATCACCTGCAGGGATACAAACATTCGCGGCCTGTGCGTATCGGGAACGCGGCCTATCAGCAGCTGCAGCTGGATATTTATGGCGAAATGATGGATTCCATCTATCTGGCAAACAAATACGGGGACCCAATTTCTTCTGCCGGGTGGCAGGATGTGCAGCGCATGTTGGAGTGGCTGGACAAGAGCTGGCAACGGCCCGATGAAGGCATATGGGAGGTTCGTGGCGGCGCGCGAGAATTCCTGCACTCCCGTTTCATGTGCTGGGTGGCTTTCGACCGAGCGCTGCGGCTCGCGCAGAAACGCTCCCTTCCGGGACCATTCGATGCCTGGCTGCGAACGCGCGACGCGATTCGAAAGGATATCTTTACGAACTTCTGGGATGACGAACTGCAGTCGTTTGTGCAGTCGAAGGGGACGAAGGACCTGGATGCGTCGGTCCTGCTAATGCCACTCATGCGGTTCATCAGCCCGGTCGATCCGATGTGGCGCTCGACAATGAAAGCGATTGAATCGCGCTTAGTCGAAGATACGCTTGTCCGTCGCTATGAGGCGGAACGCACGCACGTGGACGGGATTCCAGGCGGAGAGGGTAGCTTCACTGCATGCTCGTTTTGGTACATTGAATGCCTCGCGCGCGCTGGAGAGTTGGAAAAGGCTCAATTGTTGTTTGAGAAACTCTTGGGATACGCCAACCATCTTGGGCTCTACTCGGAGCAAATTGGTCCAAGCGGGCAACACTTGGGCAACTTCCCACAGGCATTCACACATCTGGCGCTGATCAGCACCGCAACATATCTGGATAGAGTCCTTTCCGGCAAGGATGACTCAGTGTGGCGCTAGCATACTGGAGACATGGGCCCCATCGGTGCAAGCACGTTTTTGACGGCTATGAAACTCCCTCCTCTAGGCAGATTGAAGAGTGAGTACGGCTTGGACTGTTAAAACATTTTCGGGCCCCTCAATTGTGGAGGAAGCGGTCCGGCAGACAATGTCACCGGACGAATCCTCTGGTAGGCCTACGCAGCATTCCGGATTCGAGCCACCATGCGATCACTCCCGAGTAGTTGGCCAACCAGAAGCTAATTAGAGCGCTCTGCCAGTCTGCCGGAGTTCGTGAAATCGGCAGGCGCGGCGAGCCCCGTCTCTACTCAACCGTTACCTGGTAGTCTCGCCCTTCCCAGCGACCGGCATTCTTCCAGAAGAACGTAAAAATAATCTGCCGTCCTACGGCAAGAGTTTCTGTTGGCAAATCCACGTGCTGCAAGTTCCAGCCACTCTCTTCGGAATCGCTGTCCTGGACAGTCTGCCAGCTGTCAAAGCTCCAGTGCACCACGGCTGGTTCCATCAACAAAAGCCGCAGCTTCTTTCCGCATGGGAGCGTGCGCGGCTTGTTGTTGAAGCGCCAGTTGAAGTACTGTGCCGATGTCTTTCTGGTCAAATAGCGTTCCACCGTTTGTGGAGGCTGATCGAAAATCTTTCCGTCGACGAGCGACCGCCGCAGCTTGATGTATTCGGAATGAGCCCACACCAGCGGGCACGCCGAACCCGATCCTTTTCCCGCGAACAGCTCACGCTCCGGGATGTCAGTCGTGTCCCATACCTGCTCGGGAATCAGGCGGCTCGTTCCCGTCGAATTTTCCATCGCGCCCAACAACGCCTCGGCGGAGGCGGCGCGTCCAGCGGCCAGTTCGTAGTGGGCTCGTTCACCCGCTAGCAGCGGCCAGGGGCGCCCAACTCCGGTCCCATCGAATGGAGATCCGTCCTCGTGCTCTCCGTATCCGTCTCCGTTGTAGCGATACCAGCCCGGACCTTGCGGAAGTTTTATGCGCAGCAGTTCATCGACGACCTTGATCGTGTTGACCATTCGCGGATCGTCGGGCGCGCGCAAGCCGAAACGAACCAGAGCCAGCGCATCAGGACTGACGATTTCCACCGCTCGCGCATTCGAACTGCCGATAGCGCGATTCTTGATGGGAACGAATCCCTGGAGGGGCGAGGCGGCTCCGTCGCCGTCCGCGGGAGTGATGCGGACGTAGTAGCCTTCGACGCCGACCTGACGGGCGAGATCGCTGTTCCCGGCGTAGGTCCACCTTTCGATGTTCTCGTTCCAGGTGTCGGCCATCTGACGCAGAAATTCGGCAGGTTCAGGCTCGCCCATCATCTCCGCGAGATCGGCGGCAACCAGCAGGGCAGCGACTTCGGCTGCCAGCGTGAACGGCGAATAGCCTCCGTCTTCTTCCCAGCGATCCTGTTGCGTGACCGGGCCATTGGCCACAATGAATGCCGCAGCTTTGCGCACCATCGGCCACCAGCGATCGCTTTCGCCGAAGCAGCGGGGTGATTCGCGGCGCAGCAGATCGACCAGCAGAATCGGAAAGGCGGTCTCATCCATCTGCGAGCCGCTCCAGTATGGACGCCCATCCAACCACATGTTCTGCGCCCAGTATCCGGCGGCTTCCTGGGTGGCTTCTAGATAATGCAACACGCGGAGAGCGTCGTCGTGAGCGCCCGCAGCCAGCAATCCACCAGCACTCTCGACCAGGTCGCGCGGCCAGATGAGATGATAGCCGCCGAGGTCCTCGTCGCCCTTGTTGAAGCCCCAGGGAATGGAGAGGCTGGCAATAATTCCGCCGAGGAAGTCCTTGGATTCGTGGGTGCGCAGAACTGCCATGCTGGCCCGGTACAAGTCTTTTTCCCGCGCCTTCTCGTCGAGTTTTTTTAGCGTGCGCTGCCAGTTCTGCCAGTGAGTGACGTAATCCTTGCGGGTCGTTTCATAAGAGGTGAGCAAGGAAGAGAGAGCTTGCTGACCGGCTTCCGCCCAGATACCGCCAAAACCAAGTGCGAAGATGAACTCGCCGGCGCAGGCGGCCAGGTCGATTTCAGCGGTCAGCGCGATGTTTCCGTTTTCCGCGCGGTCATACTCCCACGTCATGTGGAAATTTTGCGACAAGTCCCGCCAGCCATCCGATATGCCGGCAAATCCGACGGAGCGTTTTAGAAACGGCGCGGAGCAGGCCAAGGCGAGTGCGCAGGAATCGCGCTGGGCAAAGAGCATCGGCGTCCCCTTGTAATCGCCCACCCAGCCGGTATTGCCATATCCCATATTCGCCAGATGCGACGCGAGGAGTGCGTAGAGACTGTAGTCACGCAGATTTCCCAGGAGCGGAACGAACCGAATTTTCTGCAATACCACGTTTCGCCACGGATCGGTCAGCACTTCCTTTTCGATCCGGTATCGGCCCGACTCGCAGGTGTTCGTCAACTGGTAGGCAGGGACTCCTGGTTCGATGGGAAGGTGACTCCTGGTTCGATGGGAAGGTTCTGGAAGGTACAGTGGCGTTTCTCTTCGGAGAAGAACTCACGGCGGTCGGTGACAATCAGGCCGAAATCGCGGGTGCAGGCTTGGTCCACCCGGGGAAAATAGATCTCATTGAGAATGCCATGACTCAGCGTGAACCACAGCCTGCTCTGCATGCTCAGGGCTGTGCCTACGCCGGTCTTGGCGCTCGAAGTCCAGCGGGGTTCGATTCCGGGCCAGCCCGGCGCATAACGAAGATCATCGCTCAAAGGGTCACCGCCAAGCAGTGTGCCAGAAGATGTGGAATTGTGCCCGGCTTCCGCCGATAATGTGGAAAGACGCATCTAACCCAACACATGTCAGGACTCCTCATTACGGTTCTACGTCGCCTTAAACCTCACACAAGAGATGTACAGGTCGCAGTCTTAGTTACAGCGGCTCTGGTGCTGATGACCGTTCCGCAGGCTTTTGCCGATCTGCCCTCGGCGGGGCTTGATCATGGATTCCGGCGGCTCTACGATCTGGATTTTAGCGGCGGGCAAAGAGAATTCGAGTCGTGGGAAAAGCTGAACCCCGACAATCCCATGGGACCGGCGAGCGAGGCGGCAGGCATCTTGTTTTCCGAATTCGACCGTCTCGGCGTGCTGGAAGCCCAATTCTTTGTGGACGACTCGATCTTTGCCGCGCGGAAGAAATATGAGGCCGACCCGCGTCAACGGGCACGTTTCGACCAACAACTCAGCCGTGCTGAAGACCTGGCAAAGTCCAGGCTGAGCCGCGACCCGCGAGACCGCGACGCGCTTCTAGCGATGACGTTTGCCGCCGGCTTGCGCTCTGACTACGCGGCACTTATCGAAAAGCGCAATTTGGCGTCTCTTCATTACACCAAGGAGGCCACAGCCTGGGCCCAACAACTCCTCGCGGCCGATCCTGGTTGCTACGACGCACACCTCGCTGGCGGCATCAGCCGTTACATCATTGGATCGATGGCCGCTCCGGTGCGCTGGTTCCTGCGCCTCGGGGGCGTGGCGGGGGATAAGGCCGGCGGCATTGCCGAGCTCCAGAAGACGGCTGCTCAAGGCCATCTGCTCGCCCCATTCGCGCGCATCCTGCTGGCCATCGCCTACGTCCGCGAGAAAGACTTGCCGCGCGCGCGCGAACTCCTGGTGGGGCTGCAACGAGACTTCCCCAACAACGCGCTTTTTGGCCGGGAACTGGCGCGACTCGACAAAAGCGGCAAGCACTAAGCATCGGTGGCGAAACTCCCAGCCCCTAAAAGGGGCATTTGATATCGAAGCATTTGCGGTATCGCTAAAGCGATACCCTGATACGAATCCTGAGGGTACGAATCCCGAGGTTTCCGTAATTTGCAAAGCCAGATCAAGCGCAATCGCGCCTCCATGCCGACCGCTAAGTACTTGGAAAACAAAGTGAGTTCATCAGAAATTCACCCGGTTGTAACCTTCCTTTAATATTTCGCCCATAAAACAAAATTGCACACGCAAATTAAGCACGAGGAGGACTCCTCTAGTGATACGTCTGATAGATCGCATCTTGATGCTGCTGTTGGCAGGCCTCACCCTGGCGCTGCCGCTCAGTTGCCAGACCACGTTGAATGGAGCGGGCGCCACCTTCCCGTATCCCATGTATTCCAAATGGTTCAGCGAATACAACAAGCAGCACCCGGACGTGCAGATCAACTACCAATCGATCGGCAGCGGCGGCGGCATTCGCCAGGTATTGAATGGCACCGTCGATTTCGGAGCCAGCGATGGCCCCATGTCTGACGAACAACTATCGCAGTCCAAGACCAAAATCCTGCACATCCCGACCGTGCTGGGTGCGGTCGTCCCCGCCTACAACGTTCCCGGCGTCGGCGGAGAAGTCAAGTTCACCCCCGAAGCCCTCGCCGGCATCTACCTCGGGAAGATCCAGAACTGGAATGATCCTGCGATTACCAAGGTCAATCCCGGTGTCAACTTCCCCAACACGCCGATCATCGTGATTTACCGCTCCGACGGCAGCGGAACCACGTTCATCTTCACCGACTATCTGTCCAAGGTCAGCAAAGACTGGAGCAATATCGTCGGGAAGGGAACATCAGTAAAGTGGCCGGGCGGCATGGGCGGCAAGGGTAACGAAGGTGTCGCCGGGCAGGTGCGGCAGTTGTCGGGATCGATCGGCTACGTCGAACTGATTTATGCCGTGCAGAACAAAATCACGTACGGCTCGGTCAGAAACGCCGCCGGCAATTTCGTGACAGCTTCTCTTGATGGAGTGACGGAAGCGGCGGCAACGGCGAAAACGATGCCCGCCGATTTTCGAGTTTCCATCACGAACGCACCGGGCAAGACGGCGTATCCCATTTCCAGCTTTACCTGGCTTTTGATTCCGACGCCAGCCAAAGATCCGAAGAAAGGGAAGATCATCGCCGATTTTCTGGACTGGATGGTCACCGACGGTCAGAAGATGACAAGCCAGCTCAGCTACGCGCCGCTGCCGGATAGCGTGGTGGAAAAAGTGAAGGCGGCGATCAAACAGGTCCACTAAAGCGGCGATGGCGCGTCTGGGGCGTTTTGCCTGCCGGGAGAGAAGTATGCCGGAAGGGAAAGAAAAAACTTTGCGCAGATTTCGCCTCAGCACCGACGGTCTTCGTGCCGGACAAGCGAAAACCCGTGTCTTCCAGCCATTTCTTGTGGGGGAGAGAACTGGCGAGGGAATTGCTTGCAAATACAAGTTAGTCTAGTATGTTTATAGGGGTTAAGGTGCAAACCCCCAAAGTACCCGAAAGTATCAGAAAGCAATCAACAATAAGGCATTTGAAGCAGCTGCAAGTCGAAAGAAAGTCAAAAACTGAGAACGCAAGCTGCGCGCACTCGGGCCATTCAGCCGGAGCCGCAGATTTTCGCAAAAGGAGAAAAAATGAAAGCGGTTATTAAGCTAGGTGTTGTCCTGCTGCTGTTGGCGTCTGTGCTGCAAGCGCAGACGGCCACACCCAAGAAGAAGGTGAGCAAGCCTAGACCCGTTAACGCGGACGTGCAAGCTCTGAAGGACGCGGTGGCGGCACAACAGGCACAAATCCAGGCGCTGTCGCAACAGCTGCAGCAGACCAATCAGCAGCTGCAGGTCACCAACCAGCAGTTCCAGCAAACGCAAACGCAACTGCAGCAGGCGCAGCAGGCCGCAGCCGACGCTCAGCAAAAGGCAAACGCGATTGCGGATTCCGCCGCCCCGAGGGATGTCGTCGACAAGCTCAACTCGGAATATGCCGATGTGCGAACCACGCTGACCAATAACGCGCTTACCGAGCAGGATCAGCAGAAGCGCTTCTCCGGCCTCGAAGAGACCCTCGGCAGATTTCGCTGGAACGGCGATATGCGGGTACGCGGTGAGAGTTTCTTCCAGAAATACAGCGGATGCACACTCTGCAATGACCGCAACCGCGTTCGCGTTCGCGTTCGTTTCGGATTCGAGGGCAAGCTGAACGATGACTTCACCGCCGGTATTGGTCTCGCGACGGGAACGCTGGGGGATCCCACGACCACCAACGAGACCCTGACCAACAACTTCGACCGAAAGACGGTTGGGCTGGATCGCGGCTACATCACCTATAACCCGGTGGCTCACAAGTGGCTGTCGCTGACCGGCGGCAAATTTGCTTTCACCTGGGCTCGCACCTCGGTGACCTTCGACCCCGACGTCAGCCCCGAGGGTTTCGTCGAGAAGTTCTCGAAGGATTTTGAGAGCGTGCCCATCGTCAAGAACGTCAACCTGCAATTCATGCAACTGCTGTACAACGAAGTCACCGGCACCAGTTCCAAGTCCCTGGGACTGTTCGGTGGCGGACATGATTCGTTTGCCGTGGGCGGGCAGATCGGCGGCCGTCTGCAGCCACTGAAGTTCTGGACGTTGACGCCGACGTTTACCCTCCTGAATTTCCGCGGTGAAGACGCACTCCTCAATTCCAGCGCGTTCGCCGTCGCGGCGACCTCTGCGGGCGTAGTGATTCCCCCGGCCACATCGCCGACCTCGTTTCCAGTGCCCGGCGAAGGCCCCGGCTGCGCGTCAATCAAGGGGGGAACCAGTGTTCCGCAGGCGGCGACAACCACGCTGGTGGGCGGATGCGCGTTCGCTGCCAACGGCATGACGAACTCAACCTTCATCGACGCCAACGGCAACGCGCATTTCCTGTCGCGCTTCCTCTACGCCGACCTGATCCTGAACAACCAGTTCAAGACCGGGCTGGCCCGTCTGCCGCTCAACCTGATGCTTGAATACGAAAACAACCTGAACGCCGCGGCTCATCCGTATGACTACACGGCCACAGGTGTGCAGTCCACGTCAACGCCAAACACGTCTCTCGGCAAGCAATCGCACGCATACATGGCTGACATTAGTCTCGGCCAGCAAAAGAAGAAGAACGATGTCCAGTTTGGATACGCGTTCCTGCGCGAAGAGCAGGACGCGGCGATTGCATCCTGGGGCGAGAGCGATCAGCGGGCACCAACGAACGTCCTGCAGCATCGCTTTTACGGTCTTTGGCGGGTTGCACCTAACACCACCGCGTCGTTCACTTGGTGGCATGGTCGCACTTTGGATCCGTTCCTCGAGAACGCCGCTCTGGGGGCCGGGTTGAAAGTTTCGACCACTCCGGGGACGGGCGTGCTCGTGCCGGGGACTGGCGCAACGGAACCTTGGCTCAACCGCCTGCAGTTTGACTTGATCTATACCTTCTAAACGCACTCTCTAAATCGCACTCTCGGTGCGGTTCGAGTTCTCGACCATAGGGCGCCGGTTGCAAACCGGCGCCCTATTCCTGTCTTGGTATACTATTTTTGGTCCGATGCCTTACAGGGTCTTGGTTGCGCTGGTATTGTTCCTGGGCTCAGGAGCGGGCTCCTTTGCGGTCGAAAGCACTTATTTCCCACTCACGATAGTCCGCGCCGAGCTTAAGACGAGGGATCGGGTCGTATACTGGGTAGTAAACACTCCGCTTTACCATGAAGATCCGTATTTCGAAGTTGCGGTTCGAGCGGCCGGAACCGTGGTCGTAGGGGAGCGCGAGCCTCGGAACGCGCATGAAGTGCTGCCGGAGGACTGGAAGCCCGAGGACTGGAAGCCCGGTGCGAGAGTTCAGGGCCGCGTTAATAAACATCATTTGTTCTTGCGGCGGCCGAACGGGACCGAAGTGCGGTTCATCATTACACGCCGTATCAAAACACCTCCCGAGTAGAGGCGAGAGCGTGCTGAAAATGATCGAGTGTCGATAGCAGCCCCGAAAGGGGCATATGATTTCTGAGCGTTTGTGGCATCGCTAAAGCGATGCCCTGATACGAAGTTTCGATGCCCTGATACAGAACCTTAATGTTTCCGGCAGCCCGATAGAAATTCCACCTTTACGATCTTGACGATATGGTTCGGCAAACTCTGAGCAATCGCGCCACCCTCCTCAACCGCGAAGAATCGTGGCTGAAATTTAATTGGCGCGTGCTCGAAGAAGCCGGCGATCTCCGCAATCCGCTGCTTGAACGCGTGAAATTTCTGGCCATCTCCGCGAGCAATCTGGACGAATTCTTTGAGATCCGGGTAGGCGGCCTTCTGCAACAGCTCGAAGACGGCCATAATTCAACCACTCCCGACGGTCTCACGATGGTGGAGGAGCGGGAACTGATCAAAGACGCGACTAATGAGTTCGTCGAAGAACAGTATTCCTGCTGGAACGAGCGCCTGCGGCCTGAACTGGCGGAGCAGGGAATTCGCGTCCTTGGTATCGAGGAACTGGATCAGGCGGCGATGGCCTTCGTGGACGATTACTGCGAACGGGAACTTGACCCGCTGCTCACCCCGGTGACGGTCGACCCGGCACATCCATTTCCTCGCGTGATCAACAAAGCGCTGTGCGTTGCCTTGTTGCTGCGGCGTCGCCGCCGCTCGTCGCTCACCTATACCGGAGTTGTAACCGTTCCACGAGCACTGCCGCGACTGGTGCGCCTGCCCTCGCAGGGGACCATTGATTTCATTTTTCTTGCCGACCTCGTCGTGTATCATGCCGCCCGCATGTATAAGGGCTATGACATCGTTTCTTCGGCCGCCTTCCGCGTCACGCGCAACAGCAACCTCTATCTGCAGGAGGAGGAATCGCGCAATCTGCTGGAATCGGTGCGCGCGGAATTGCACAACCGACGCAAGGGAGACGCGGTGCGGATGGAAATTGAATCGGAAGCCGACCCCGAGATTATCGAACGCCTGGGCACGGTGTTCGAACTTGACCACTGGCAGATTTTCCCGGTCAACGGCCCGGTGAATCTTTCGCGGCTGTTTAATATTTACGACGAAGCGGCGCGGCCGGATTTGAAATTTCGTTCCTTTGTGCCACGGGAGTTGCGCCTGACCGCGAAGTCCCGGGATCTGTTTGAAGAGTTGCGCCGCCACGACGTCCTGCTGCACCATCCCTATGATTCTTACGATGCAGTCATATCTTTCATTCAGTCGGCCGCCGAAGACGAGCGCGTGCTCTCCATCAAGCAGACTCTTTACCGGACAAGTGAGCACTCGCTGATTGTTCCATCTCTAATGGCCGCCGCGGCACACAAGGAAGTCACCGCCGTCGTGGAACTGAAAGCGCGCTTCGATGAAGCGTCGAACATCCGCTGGGCGCGCGATCTGGAAGATGCGGGCGTGCAGGTCTTCCACGGATTGGTCGGTCTGAAGACGCATTGCAAGCTTTCTCTGTTGGTGCGGCGCGATCCCGATGGCGCAACTCGCCAATACGCGCACCTGGGCACCGGCAATTACAACGCGACCACCGCCAAAATCTACACCGATCTCAGCTTGCTCACGGCCGACCCGGAAATTACCAGTGCGGTTCACAATGTTTTCAGTTTTCTGACCGCCTACGCTGAGCACCCCAACTACGGGCCGCTGCTGGTAGCGCCTCTGGATTTGGCGGAAAAGTCGATGAGCCTGATTGAGCGGGAGGCCGAGCATGCCCGCCAGGGGCGTCCGGCGCGAATGATTATCAAGATCAACTCCCTGGTCGACAAAGATATTATCCAGTCTCTCTACCGCGCTTCGCAGGAGGGAGTGGACATTGATCTGCTCGTACGCGGTATTTGCTCGCTACGGCCGGGGATTCGTGGCATCAGCGACCGCATCCGCGTGCGCAGTATCGTGGGCCGGTTCCTCGAGCACAGCCGAATCTTTTACTTCGAGAACGGCGGCGAGCCTGAACTCTACCTCGGCAGCGCCGATTGGATGTCTCGCAATCTGCATGAGCGTGTGGAAGTCCTATTCCCGCTTAAGAACCCGTTGCTGCGCGACCGCGTGGTGCATGAGATTCTGGCTGCATACCTCGCCGACAATATGAAAGCAAGGTTTTTGCAAAAGGACGGCCGCTATCTGCGCGCCTGGCAGTCGCCGCGCGGACGGAGCAAGAGTCCTCCTCGAGGCGCTGCCGCCTTCAATGCTCAGGATTTTCTCATCGGACTTGCGGAAGGCAACAAGACGCCCGAGGAGATTCCGGTTGCCGGCCCGCGGCGCGCTTCTGCCAATCGAGCCTTGATTGAACGAGCATGATTGGACAAGCTATGATCGGAAAGGAATAATCACTCCGAAATGTTTCTCTATTTTTTGCGTCACGCCAGCGCCGGTCAACAGTTGAGCAGCGCGAAGAAGGACGAAAAACGCGGCCTCGATAAAGACGGCATCGAGCAATGCGGATATATCGGCCGCGCCCTGGCCGCGCTGGGTGTGCAGGTGGAAATCATTGTCTCCAGTCCGCTAAAACGAGCCACGCAAACCGCAGCTTTGGTGGGAAACGAAATGGGTCACGAGGGCAAACTGGTTACCGAGAGCGCGCTGCGTCCGCAGGCGACCTTCTCGGAGTTCCAGAAAATGCTGGAAAAGTATGCGCGCCAGGATTCTCTACTAGTGGTGGGGCACAATCCGAACCTGCGCGAGTTTCTTGGACGGGTGATCAGCGACAGTGGATGCGAAGCCGTGGTCGAGCTTAAAAAAGGGGCCGTGGCCAAAGTCGAGATGCGGCGCAATTCCGGGTCCCTGAGCTGGTGCATCACGCCGCGTATCTTACGCACGCTTCACGCGGCGGCTACAGAAAGCTCGCGCCCGAAGACTTCGCGGAAATAAGATCGGTCTTTCTCAATCGCCCATACCTCCAAGTCCACGCTTGCCTTCGCGCGCGGAGTCAGTTTCATGGAGACTTTGCCGCTCCGCGCCGAGACTCCAACCTTCCCCACCGACTGGCTCCTCCCCATATTCATTGCTCGTGCCATGCGAAGCAGCACTGACGCCTTCGTTACATTTTCCTGCTCCTCAGTACTGAGGGCATTCATCGGACCATCCCCCGGCGTGGGGCGCGATTTTCCCAGGTAGCGCGCGATCGACCCAATGATCCGCCGCTGTTGCGGCGTGTAGCCAAGAATTTCAGAGTTCGCGATGATGTAGTAAGTATGGCGGTGGTGTCCGTTGCGGTTCACATAGTCGCCCACCTCGTACAGCATGGCGGCGGCCGAAAGCCATTCGCGATATTCCACCGGAAGCTGGTGTACCGATTTCAGTGAAGAAAAAAGCAGCAATGCCGAGTCACGCACATGCAAGGCATGATGCAGGTCGACGCGGTAATGTTCCACGGCGCGCTTGATCGATTCCCACCGTTCCGATTCAATTGCCCGGCCTGACCTCGTGCTGCGATCGTACTCCGCCGCCATTTGGGCCAGGATGCCATCGCGCAGCCCCAGCGCCGAATATCGAAAACCGGCGAGATGGCATCGCTCCAATAATTCCGCGTACACCACCGCGCCGGCACAAATGATTTCAGCGCGGCGCGGGCCGATCCCGGGCACCTTCTGCCGCTGCTCCAATGTTAAGCGCGTAATCTGTTTGGCAATGTGGCGGATCATCTCGCGGGTGGCGTAACTGGTCGGTCGGCGCTTTCTTGGGCGGGCCATGTGGCTGGCGGCGCCCACCAGTGCGGCGGCGGTGCCGGAGGTAGCGATCACTGCGCTCACGCGCGCGGACTTGATCCGATCTTGAATGCGCGTGATCTCGCGCGCCACGAATCCAGAGAGCCGCTTCAGTTCGCTCTTGCGGGGCGGATCATGCTGGAGGAATTCGCCGGTCAGCCGCACGGCTCCAAGCGGCAAGCTCACCGTATCCCGGATTTGTCCTTCGCGCGAAAGCGTGAGCTCGCAACTGCCGCCGCCGAGGTCCACCAACAGGACGCTGTGGCCGCCCAATCGCCCAGCGGAGACAAGACCGAGGTGAATGAGGCGGGCCTCTTCCAGCCCGGAAATGATTTCGATCGTCCAGCCTGTCGTCGAGCGGACCCACTCCAGAAAGGTGCGTGAATTGCGGGCATCGCGCAGCGCGGCCGTTGCCACCACCTTCACCGAATCCGTGCCGCACTCCTGCGTGGCACGATGGAAGCGCCGCAATACGCGCACCGTTTCCGACATCGCCTCGGGCGAAAGCAGTCCGCCGCTGAAAACTCCTTCACCTAAGCGAGTGACTTCGCGATCTTCGTGGACTTCTTTCAGCCGCCCGGCCTGCAGGTGCGCAATTTTCAGACGAACGGAATTCGATCCGATGTCGATGGCGGCAAAGGTGGGCATAGGGGTGACGATCTAATTTAGACGATCAGTATTCTCACAACCGGGGCGGGTCGCGCAAGCTCAGCTGTATGGGGGCCGCAAACCCACTCTTGGCACTTAGTTTTTAGCCGTTGGCCAAGAATGATTTGGGGTTGAGCTAAATGCTAAGTGCTAATGGCTAACGGCTGATTTGCAAACTTTTTAACCGATTTGTAACACGCCTCTGGTACCCTCAGCACGGAATGTCCAATCAAGCTCTGCCCCGGCCGCGTTTCAACGCTCCCGAACCGGAGCGGGGTTCGAAGGCCGACCTGAAAATCGAAACCAGAACCACGTCGCTGTTGCAGGGGAAGGTCAGCGAGATCCCCGACGTTTTTTTTGGCTGGGCGATGCGCTTGTGCGGCCTGGCGGTGGTCGCGCTGCTCGGCTTGATCGTTTATCAGCTGGTGGTGGGCTCGCAGCTCTCCTGGCATGCTTTTGGCTGGAAGTTCTTTGGGCAATCGGACTGGAATCCGGTGTCGGATCAGTACGGCGCGCTGCCCTTCATGTATGGCACGATCGTTTCCTCTCTGCTTTCGCTGGTCATCGCGGTGCCGCTGTCTATCGGTGTAGCCGTCTTCATTACCGAGATGTGCCCGGCCGGGCTGCGCGGAACTCTTTCCTTTACCACCGAACTTTTGGCCGCCATCCCCAGCGTTGTCTACGGGCTTTGGGCAATTTTCGTTTTGGTGCCAATACTTCGCGCCTACGTCCAGCCCTTTCTTGCCAGGACGCTCGGCTGGACGGGACTGTTCGGCGGACCGCCCTACGGCATCGGCATGCTGGCTGCAGGCGTAATCCTGGCGATCATGATTATTCCCATCATCTCGTCGATCACTCGCGAAGTGCTCACCGTCATTCCACAACACCAGCGCGAAGCGGTGCTGGCGTTGGGTGCAACGCGCTGGGAAATGATCCGCATGGGGGTACTCCGCAATGCGCGTGCCGGAATCGTGGGAGCCATCATTTTGGGCCTGGGCCGCGCGCTCGGCGAAACCATGGCGGTCACCATGGTGATCGGCAACCGTCCCGAGATTGCCAAGTCGCTGTTCGCTCCCGGATACACCATGGCCAGCGTGCTCGCCAACGAATTCACCGAAGCAACCGGCGATCTGTATCTTTCTGCTTTGATCGAGATCGGCTTGGCGCTATTCTTTGTCACCATCGTGGTCAACGCCCTCGCACGGCTCATGGTGTGGAGCGTTACGCGAGGGCAACCGGCGAGAAACATAGTTTGAAACATGTTTGAAATAACCTGTTTGACATAACGTGTCTGATACGAACTCCAATGCGGCAGCGGTCCTGATGACGCACATCAGCATTCCGCCCATCACCCTGCGACGGCGTGTGGTGGACTACACTATGACCGGCGTTGCCGCGCTCACCGTCGTCGTGGTGCTGGTGCCGCTCTTCGCCATCTTTGCCTACCTGGTTTATAAGGGGATCGGCTCGATCAATCTTGCCTTCCTGACTCAGACTCCGAAGCCGGTGGGCGAGCCCGGCGGCGGGATGGCGAATGCCATCGTCGGCTCGATGGTCATTCTTGCGATCGCCAGTTTGCTCGGCGTACCGCTCGGAATTGGCGCGGGGATTTTTCTTTCCGAGTATGGGCGAAACCGCTATGGCGATATCGTGCGCTTTATCTCTGATGTCCTTAACGGTGTGCCTTCCATTGTGATCGGCATTGTGGCCTATGGGCTCGTCGTGCTCCCTCAGAAACATTTCTCGGCGCTGGCCGGGGGCGTCGCGCTGGCCATCATGATGATTCCGACCATCGCGCGTACCACCGAGCAGATGCTGCTCCTGGTCCCACAGGCTATTCGCGAGGCCGCGTATGGTCTGGGCGTTTCCCGCTGGCGCACCACGCTCTCGATTACGCTGCGCACGGCCACCTCCGGAGTCATCACCGGCGTCATGCTGGCCTTCGCGCGCGTTGCTGGCGAGACCGCGCCGCTCCTGTTCACCGCATTTGGGAACCAGTACTGGAATTGGAAGACGGATCAGCCGACGGCAGCGCTGTCGCTGCAAATCTTTACCTATGCCATCTCGCCCTTCGACGAATGGCATCGGCAGGCGTGGGCGGGCGCGCTGGTTTTGATTGTCCTGATCGTCGCCGCGGTTGCGGCGGTTCGCATCGCTGTAAAGCACGGAACATTGGGAGCTTAACGATCTATGGGCGTCGGAATTACAGTCGAGCACCTGAATGCGTTTTACGGCAAGACGCAGGCCTTGTTCGACGTCAACATCACCGTGCTTGCGAATCACGCGACCGCGCTGATCGGCCCTTCGGGCTGCGGGAAAACGACGTTCATTCGTTGTCTGAATCGCTTGCACGAAACCATTCCCGAAGCGCGGGTCGAGGGCAAAGTGAACATCGGCGATCTCAGTGTTTATAACGGAACCTCGGCCACCCAACTGCGCCGCCGCGTGGGCATGGTCTTTCAGAAGCCGAATCCGTTCCCGACCATGTCCATCTACGATAACGTAGCCGCCGGGCTCAAGCTGAACGGCTTCAGCAACCGCAAACAACTGGACGAGGTCGTCGAGAAGTCTCTGAACAACGCCGCGTTGTGGGACGAGGTAAAAGACTCCCTCCACAAGCAATCCGGGGCCGGCCTCTCGGGCGGGCAGCAGCAGCGTCTGTGCATCGCCCGCGCCCTCGCTGTCCAACCGGAAGTTCTGCTTATGGATGAACCCTGTTCGGCGTTGGATCCGATTTCCACCGGCAAGATCGAAGAATTGATTTTTCAACTAAAAGAACAATACACGATCGTGATTGTCACGCATAATATGCAACAAGCGGCCCGGGTGGCGGAGTTCACCGGGTTTTTCCTGCTGGGTAAGATGATCGAGTTCGATAGAACTGAGAAAATATTTACCAATCCTTCCGACAAACGGACGGAAGACTACGTCACCGGCAGATTCGGATAAAGACGTTCGGATAAAGAGGTTTGGATAATGCGTACGCGCTTTCAGCAAGAGATGGAGGGCCTCCGGGAGAAACTGCTCCGCATGGGCGGTCTCGCGGAACTGGCGGTGGATCGCGCCTGCCAGGCATACACCGAACGCGATCTCACCCGCTGCCAGCTCGTCCTCGAAAACGAGAGCCTCATCAACGCCGCCGAGCGCGAGATCGATGAACTCGCCTTCGACATCCTCGCCACGCAGCAACCGGCGGCCACCGATCTGCGCTTCATTCTCGCGGTGACCAAGATCAACGCCGATCTCGAGCGCGTGGGCGATCAGGCTGTAAACATCGCCGAGCGCGTCATGGACATGATTGAATTGCCGGCCGTCGAGTTGCCGGTCGATATCGGTCGGATGGCGACCGCGGTAAGCGCCATGGTGCGGCGCGCGCTGGAGTCGTTCGTGGAAGGCAAAGCAGAACTCGCGCAGGCAGTTCTGGAAATGGATCACGTCGTCGACCGTATGAAGGATGAAGCTTTTATTGTGCTCGTGCGAAAGATGAACGAAGAGCCGCAAGTAACTCAACAAGCAATAGATGCGCTTTTGGTGGCTCGCAACCTGGAACGCGTCGCGGACCACGCTACCAACATTTCCGAGGACGTCATCTTCTGGGTTCTGGGAGCCGATGTGCGTCATCATGCGCAGGCAGCGTCCGCGCCGCAGCGGCCGGAAAGACGCGAACAGTAAAGGCGAAACAGATCCCAATAAGAGAGTCGAGGTTTTCCGCTGTGACCCTCTGTGAATCCCCGTGTCCTCTGTGGTAAAGACTTTTTTCTCAACCACAGAGGACACAGGTGTTCACAGGAGAGGTCGTCCTTCGTCAGCATCAAGCCCCTGCGGTACACTGTTCGAGCCCCATGAGCAAGAGAATTCGCGTATTTGCCACCTGCGACATCGGAGATGCCCTCAACATTCTTCGCGACAAGGGATACGACGTGGAAGTTTATCCCCGGCCCGAGGCTCCGCCGAAAAGTTTAATTATCGAAAAGGTGAAGTCCGGCGTGGATGGCTTGATCACCACGCTGCGCGATTCGATCGACGCTGAGGTGTTCGCTGCAGGAGCGGGCACGCTCAAAGTGGTCGCACAGATCGCCGTGGGATTTGACAACATCAACCGCGCCGAAGCCAACAAGTACAAAATTCCGTTCACGAATACCGCAGACGTCCTGACCGAAGCGACCGCCGAGTTTGCCTTCTTCATGATGGGCGCGCTCGCCCGCAAACTCTGGCCCGCCGAACATCTCACACGCGAGAATCGCTGGGGGTATTGGCATCCTTATCTGCCATTTCTAGGCGACGAAGTTACGGGGAAGACCGTAGCCATCATCGGCACCGGGCGCATCGGCCTCGCCATGATCAAGAAATGCGCCGGATTCGACATGAATATCCTGTGCTTCGATCCGGCCTATGAGAACGGCGACTACGTCAAGGCCATCCAGGAAATGATGGACTTAAGTTTCCAGCGCGGAATCAGCCGCGAGAAGACTTCAATTCGTTACACCACATTGCGCGAGGCGTTGAGTGTCGCGGATTTCATCAGCCTGCACGTCCCCCTGCTGCGCCACGGCGAGAGCGCCACGCCGACCTATCACTTGATCAACGAAACCACGCTGCGCATGATGAAACCCACCGCCATGGTCGTCAACACGTCGCGTGGCCCGGTGATTGACGAGGCAGCCCTGGCCCGCGCGTTGCGCGAGAACTGGATTGGCGGCGCCGCTCTCGATGTTTACGAGCAAGAGCCGCTGCCCGCCGATTCGCCCCTGCGCGATCCAGCAATCGCCGACCGCTGCCGCCTCCTGCCCCACTTCGCCAGCGCCGCCCGCATCACGCGGCTGTCGCCCGATCCCAATAAAGGTATGGCAGGACGCTGCGTGCAGGGGCTGATTGATGTGCTGGAAGGGAATTACGGAGGCGATGTTACCAAGATGCCGTACGTTGTGAATAAGGAAGCCTTCAAGAAGTAGATGGTGTGGCGGGGGTTGTGTGGGGACGGGCGCCCTCGCCCGCCAGGCGGAGTGAAGCCCCGCACGATCTGTCCCGCGGATGTAGACAATGCTGGCGCCGCTCGCCTAGAACTTGTCGCTTAACGAGCTCACCTGCTACTCTCGCCATTCACTCGAACCATGAAAACCTCAAGCATGAACATCACAAGATTGATCTCCTTCGCCTGCCTCGCCTGTCTGCCGCTCGCTTCTCACGCCCAAGTCAACGACGCCGTCCGCGCGCTCAAGATTCTGCCAGCCCCTAAAGAAGTCCGTATGGCCGAAGGCCGAATTGTAATTAAGCCCTCGACCACCATCCTCATCAGCAACTCCGAGGACCGGACTGCGGCCGAAACTCTGCAAAAAGAGATTCACGACCGCAGCGGGATGAAGCTGGCGATCGAATCCGTGGGCGCCGCGCCGAAAACAACAGGACACATCTCGCTCGGCCGCCTAACTGACCGCGCCCTGCGGTCGTATCTCGAATCGCAGGGAATGAAAGTCGGCGATGATCTTGGAAGTCATGATCTTGATAAACAAGGCTACGTGATCCGCGCGACCGACTCCGGAGTGCTGGTCGCGGGTCGCACCGCGCACGGCCTGTTCTATGGCGTGCAGACCCTTCGCCAGTTGCTGCGCCCGGAAGGCCCGGGAGGCAAGACGCTCGCTGTACCGGCTCTGGTCATCCGCGACTGGCCCAGCATGGAGTGGCGGGGCGTGAGCGATGACATCAGCCGCGGTCCCATCCCTACGGTTGATTACTTGAAGATGCAGATCCGCACATTGTCCGAGTACAAGATCAACTTGCTCGGTTTCAACATGGAGCACGTCTTCGACTTCCAGACCCAG
>Ga0210406_10002635_pt1 | contig 20290 bp, 17 predicted proteins | sample IncBWC30MmetaG_FD_155454 | JGI IMG/M metagenome (GOLD analysis project Ga0210406, IMG submission 155454) | Forest soil microbial communities from Barre Woods Harvard Forest LTER site, Petersham, Massachusetts, United States - Inc-BW-C-30-M | ecosystem: Environmental > Terrestrial > Soil >... | reverse complement strand
GATCAGCGCGTCGCAGCCGTTCTTCTTCAAATTCTCGGTGCAGCGCTGCAATCCGTCCTCGCGTTTCGCGGGATTGGTGCGCGACGTGCGCAGAATCGTTCCTCCACGCGGCAGAATGCCTCCCACCGCTTCGAGATCCAGCAGCATGGTTTTATTTTCGAGCAGGCCGCGCCAGCCTTCCATGAATCCCACAAATTCATCCTGATAATGAAACGTCCCCTTGCGCACGACGGCGCGAATCACCGCATTCAATCCCGGGCAATCCCCGCCGCCAGTTAACGTGCCGATCTTCATTGCGTGCTCCTATCGATGAAATGGATCCTGCGCCTAGCCTCGCTTGCAAGTCGCGAACTCTCCGCAGTGTAGCGGAAACAAGCAGCAGCAAGCCGTACATAGGGCGGAACCCTAAAGACTACCATTAAATCTCGGCCTCGTTGAAAGGATCAAGAAAATCGTTATTCTTAACACTGCGAAACGCTCCTGATTCTCTCAGGCAAACCGGGCGTCCGGTCACATTCGCACGTATCGGCAGTCACAGACCGCAAGAGCTGCTGCCTTTGCCGGAAGGCAAAATCTGTTCGCAAATCTGGAAAGCTCACGCCAACGCGGACGGCGCACAACGAAGAACTCAAGTATCGGGAGGACATGGTGGCGTGCGCGCAGCCGGAGCGTCCTGCGCCGGATCAACTCTCGCCATTTACAACCCGCTGTCGATTCGCCACAATACTCGAAATTCAGGCGGCCTCGCGGCCGCCGTACCCTACAGCGGAGTCCGTTGTCCCCATGTCCAAACCTGCGGGTGTAATTGTGTGGGCGGGTGTCGCAATCGCGGGCGCACTCTCAGTCGCGACCATCGCCCTGCATCGCGGCGAAGAAATCAACGCCATGTGGCTGGTCGTCGCCGCGGTGTGCAGCTACGCAATCGGCTATCGCTTCTACAGCAAGTTCATCGCAGCCCGCGTGCTCACACTCGACGCAATGCGGGCGACTCCGGCCGAGCGCCTGGAGAACGGCCGCGACTTCGTGCGCACCAATAAGTGGGTCGTCTTTGGACACCACTTCGCCGCGATCGCCGGGCCCGGTCCCCTGGTCGGCCCGGTTCTCGCCGCGCAGTTCGGCTATCTTCCCGGCACTCTCTGGATTCTCGCGGGCGCGGTCTTTGGCGGCTGCGTGCAGGACTTCGTAATTCTCCTGTTTTCCGTTCGGCGCGACGGCAAATCCCTCACTGAAATGGCCAAATCCGAAATCGGTCGCCTCGGCGGGTTCGTCGCCTATGTCGCCGTCATCAGCATCGTGGTCATCCTCCTCGGCGTGTGCGCGCTTATCGTGGTCAATGCCCTCAAAGCCAGTCCTTGGGGAACATTCACCATCGCGATGACTATCCCAATCGCGCTTCTGATGGGCGTCTACCTGCGCCGCCTGCGGCCCGGCAAGGTACTCGAAACTTCGGTGCTGGGATTTCTGCTCGTGCTGCTCGCCATCTGGGGAGGCAGTTGGGCGTCGCACACTCCATCGGTTGGCCGGTCCTTCACCTTGACCGCCCCGACGCTCGCGATTCTGATCATCATTTACGGATTCGCCGCATCCGCCATGCCCGTCTGGTTATTGCTCGCGCCTCGCGACTACTTGAGCACCTTCGTCAAACTCGGCACCATCGCCATGCTCGCGCTCGGCATTGTGGCTCTTCGGCCTACCCTGCACATGCCGGCCCTTACGCGCTTCATCGACGGCACCGGCCCAGTATTCGCGGGAAATCTATTTCCTTTCGCGTTCGTGACCATCGCGTGCGGCGCCATCAGCGGCTTCCACTCACTGATTGCCAGCGGCACCACCCCCAAGCTCATTTCGCGCGAAACCGAAACCCGCATGGTCGGCTACGGCGCGATGGCGTGCGAATCGATGGTCGCCATCATGGCCGTGATCGCTGCATGTGTTCTTCAGCCGGGGACGTACTTCGCCATCAACAGCCCAGCTGGCATCGTCGGCCAACTGCCGGAAGTAGCCACCGCCACCATCTCGAGTTGGGGATTCCCGGTCAGTGCCGCCGACATGCATTCACTCGCGCAAGCTGTCGGCGAGCAGACACTCTTCAACCGTACCGGAGGCGCACCGGCGTTTGCCGTCGGCATGGCCAACATCTTCTCGCACAGCATTGGAGGCCAAGCGCTGATGGCGATCTGGTACCACTTCGCCATCATGTTTGAAGCCCTCTTCATCCTGACCGTGCTCGACGCAGGCACTCGCGTCGGCCGCTTCATGATTCAGGACGCTCTTGGCCACGTCTGGAAACCTCTCGGACGCACCAGTTGGTACCCGAGCGTCCTGATCAACAGCGCCCTGATCGTCGGGGCTTGGGGATATTTTCTCTGGCAAGGCGTGAAAGATCCGCTGGGTGGCATCAACTCGCTGTGGCCCTTGTTCGGAATTTCCAACCAGCTGTTGGCGACGGTGGCCCTGTGCGTGGCGACCACGATCATCATCAAAATGGGACGTGCCCGCTACGCCTTAGTGACCTTAACTCCGCTAACGTGGCTGGTCGCGGTCACCTTCTCGGCGTCCTACTACAAAATCTTCGATCCCAATCCGCGCATCGGATTTCTGGCTCACGCTCGCCAACTCGCCGCCGCGCCTTCTACGGCAGGCATCGCTCGCCTCATCTTCAACGATCGCCTGGACGCCGCTGTTACCGCCATTCTGATCATCATGGTCGCCATGATCCTGATCGAGTCCGCCGCCGATTGGATCCGCATCCTTGCCGGACGCAAGCAACCCATGGTGCGCGAGACACCATTCGTCGCGACGCGCTTCGCGACGGAGGAACAGGCATGAAGAATCTTCTGGTGCAGTTTTCTTCCAGTACCCGCAGAGCATTGGCAGTCATCGGTGCGGTTCTACGCGAGATTTTCGACGAGTCCGCCTACGCTCGCTTCCTCGAGCGTAGGCAACTCACGACCTCACCCCAGGCCTATGCCGAATTTCTCGCCGAATCGCGCCAGCAGCGCGAGCGCCGTCCCCGTTGCTGTTGAAGGCCGCTCACACCGCGCACGTTTCTTCGAGCCCTTTTTGCAAGTGCCCGCTCCTTGTAGCGGCACTCACTCAGAAAGAAAAGCTGGGGGGAAGACTATCTCTGTGCCTCTGTGTCTCTGTGGTGAAACGTCTCCAAGAACTCACCACCCGGTTCTCCCCTGAAGACTGTTTCCACATTCCAAGACACGATACACTCCCTCCATGCGCGTCCTCGGCATCGACTGTGGCACCGAATACACCGGCTTCGGCGTCGTCGAACTCGCGCCTGCAGGACGCTTGCACTGCCTGACCTGCGGAGCCATCCGCCTTTCGCCGCGTGATCCACTCCCGGCGCGCCTCAGCCGTATTTACACTCGCCTCGACGAACTCATTCGGGAACACCAGCCCGATGAGGTCGCCATCGAAGATGTCTTCTACGCCCTGAACGTGAAGTCAGCGCTTAAGCTCGGACAAGTCCGAGGCGTCGCCATGCTCGCAGCCGCCGCAGCCGGCCTCGAAGTCGCCGAATACTCGCCGCTTTCCATCAAGTCCGCTGTGGTCGGCTACGGCCGTGCCGAGAAACAGCAAGTTCAACTCATGGTCACTCGACTGCTCGAACTCGCCGAACCACCCGAACCCTCCGACGCCTCCGACGCCTTGGCCATCGCGATCTGCCACCTACACACATCAGCCACTCAGCAGCGCCAGTTAGCCAGGCGCTAAGAGCTTTTGTTCCACTCGTCTTCCCCCTGCGGCTTTTCTCTGCGCTCTCTGCGTTTCAAGGTTTTTCTCTCTCTCGTATCCTCAAAACCCTGATGCGCCCCAGCCGCGAAAGCCGTAGAATCGTCGAGACCCTATGAACGTGTTTTCCCGTCTGACCCTGGCAGCGCTGATCCTGGTAGCCACCGCGTCCCTAGCCCAACAGAGCCCCCCGGCAACCATCTCGTTCTCGCTTGACTTCCCGCAATCGATTCCCGATCACTACGTCGTAACGGTCTCCTCCGACCGCCACGCAACCTACGACTCCACGGGAAAGCTCACGCCTGAATCCGATCCTGGCGATCCGTTCCACGACGAGTTCACCGTCTCTCCGGACACCTGCAAGAAAATCTTCGACCTCGCCGCCAAAGTAAAGTACTTCGAGGGCCAGATCGACTCCGGTAACAAGAAGCTCGCCTCCACCGGCGTGAAGATCTTGAAATACGAGGAAGGTACTCGCAAGACTGAGGCGACCTACAACTACTCGCCCATCCCGGCAGTCCAGCAGATCACCGCGGTCTTCCAGAACATCTCGACCACGCTTGAATTCGGCCGTCGGCTCGACTTTTTCTACCGCCACCAGAAACTGGCGCTCGAAGACGAACTGAAGCACATGGAAGAATCGGCCAAATCGAATAATCTCGGTGAGATTCAGGCGATCGCCCCGATTCTGCAGCGTATCGCCGCCGACCACAGCGTGCTGAACGTAACCCGTGCTCGCGCCCAAAGGTTACTGAGGACCGCCAATGCCACGACCGTTGCGGGTTCTTAAGGCTTATCCGGTTGAAACAGAGTGGGTTGCACTAGGTGGAAGGCCCGATAATCGGCGCACCCTGCGCCGGAGGCGCGAAATCCGAAACGTTAATGTTTTCCAGTAGGATGGCTCGCTTTGCGCACCGAAATTACAACAATCTAGCAACTCAAACGCAGCCGAGCGTGATCTAATGAGGTAAGGCTTAAGGTCTCCAGGAGACAATTTATGTCGAAGCGTAGCTTGGGCAGTGGTTTGCTCTGAGTGCGGGGCTGATCCTCGCATTCGCCGCGACTTCCGCTATTGCCGAGTCGCATGTCCGCATCGTGCGCCTCAGCGACGTGCAGGGCGCCGTCGAAATCGATCGCAATACCGGGCAAGGCTACGAAAAGGCGACCGCTAACATGCCGCTGGTCGAGGGCATGAAGCTGGCCGCCAAGGGGGAAGGCCGGGCCGAAGTCGAGTTCGAAGACGGCAGCACCGTCCGCATCACGCCCAACACGAAAGTTGAATTCACCACGCTGAGCCTGCAAGACTCCGGCGCCAAAGTTTCGAGCGTTACGCTGACTGAGGGCCTTGCGTACTTCGACTACACCGCCAAGCAAAAAGACAACGTCTTTACCGTCATTTTCAAGGACGAGAAGGTTCGTCCCGAAGAAGCTGCCCGTTTCCGCGTGAATCTTGAAGAAGCCATCGCGGCAGTCGCCGTCTTCAACGGCGAGCTCAAGGTCGACGGTCTTTCCGGGCCGGTGGAGGTCAGCAAGAACCGTTCTGCCATCTTCGATCTGACCAATGGCAACAAATCCACGGTCGCGAAAAATATCGAAGAGGAACCCTTCGATGCATGGGACAAGCAACAGGTTAAGTATCAGCAGGAATACGCCAGCAAGGGTTCGTATCACGATTACCCGTATGGCTACGGCGTGAGTGACCTCAACTACTACGGCAACTACACCAATGTCCCAGGCTACGGGTATATGTGGCAGCCCTATTTCGCAGGCGTGGGATGGGATCCATTCATGGACGGCTCGTGGATGTTCTATCCCGGTGTTGGCTACACCTGGGTTTCCGCCTATCCCTGGGGATGGATGCCTTATCGCTATGGCGCGTGGAACTTCGTTCCCGGCTACGGCTGGATGTGGGCGCCCGGTGGTTTCGGTGGCGGATGGGCGAGCGTCGTTCGGGTCACGAACCCTCCAGTTCGCTTTAAGCCGCCGGCTCCGCCCGTGCGCGGCACGGCCACGGTCGCCGTTGGACGTCCGGTGCCTTCCTCGTTTCCGTCGAGCCGCCTGGTCGTGCGCAATGACAGCGCGGGTCTCGGAGTGCCTCGCGGGGCGGTCAGCAACATGAGCAAGGTCGCGCACCAGGCGCAGACCACGGGTTCGGCCACGGTGCACCCCGCTCCATCGCGAACGCCCGACATGATGGCCCCGAGCTTCGGAGGTAGCCATGCGAGTACAGGCGGTAGCCACGCAAGCACCGGTGGCAGTCACGCCAGCACGAGCGGCAGCCACATGAACACCGGCGGCGGAAGAATGAGCAGCGGAGGTGGTGGCGGTCACACCTCAGCCCCAAGCCGCCCTCATTAAAGTCGAGCGCTGCAATTGCAAAGGTGAGTGAGTCAAAAAGGGCGACGCTAAGCGTCGCCCTTTTGCCGTGCCGTCCTATTTTGCTGTCACCGTCCTGCTGCCTCCGTGCGCGCAGCATTCGCAACTAACCTTCGCATCGCCTTCAAGTCGGCCCAACCCGAGCCGAGCAGCGGCGGCATAGGATAGCCCAGTGCGTAAGCACTGGGTAGGCTGAGCAAATGACGCGAGCCCCGTAGGGGCGGCACCCAGCGAAGCGGGCGTAAGCCCGCGAGCTCCCTGCGACTCGAGACGCTGGCTAAACCAACAACCATCCGAACCAAATCAATTCCTCAACGTCTTCCCGGTCTTCAACGTGTACTGAATCCTCTCCTGCGTCTTCTTCTCGCCGCACAACGACTTAAATGCCTCGCGCTCGAGATCAAGAATGTATTGCTCGCTCACCGGCGTTCCCGGCGTCACATTTCCACCGCACAACACTTCGGCCACCTTGTTCCCAATTTTCACTTCGTGATCGCTGATGTACTCCCCCTGCCGCATCAGGTACACGCCCAGTTTCAGGGTTGCCAAAATATTCTCCCCGGGCGCCGGCAAATCCATGCGCATGACGGGTGCCTCGTATCCCCCGCGAGCCAGCTCAAGCGCCCGCGCCTTCGCATCCGCTAGCACTCGTTCGCGGTTCATGCTGATATTGTCAGATTCCGAAAGAAAGCCCAGACCTCGCGCCTCATGTGCCGAGGTCGCCACCTTCGCCATCGCGATCGTCTCGAACGCACGCTTCATCGCTTCCAGCAACTCCACAGACTCGCCGCGTCCGTCCGGACGGATCGAACTCGCACTCTCCAGCGCGCGCAGCAGCATCTCCTTGCAACCCCCGCCGCCCGGAATCAATCCCACACCGACCTCCACCAGGCCGGTATACAACTCCGCGTGCGGCTGCCGTGCCGGAGCGTGAAGGGAAATCTCCGTTCCGCCGCCCAGCGTCATTCCGAATGCGCCCACCACAACCGGCTTGGGCGAGAACTTGATAGCTTGGGTCATCCCTTGGAACTGGCGGATGACCAAGTCCACGTCATCCCATTCTTCCTCCTGCACAGCCATCAGCAAAAGCATCAGGTTCGCGCCCACGGAGAAATTCGTCGCGTCGTTGGTAATGACGAATGCGTCGAAGGCATCGCCCGGCCCACCCGGCTTCAGCGTTTGCGTGATGAGTTGAATGATGTCGGCGCCCAGCGAGTTCATCTTCGAATGAAACTCGATGCAGCCCACGCCGTCCCCCAGGTCGACCAGCGAAGCGCCGGAATTCTTCTTCACCACGCCGTTCGATTTCTTCGCCACCGTTACCGACCACACGCCTTCGGGCACGGTGACCGGCCGCCAGTTGCCTGAGGCCAGATCAAAGTATTTGCGCCCGGAGCGGGCTTGCGCGTCGTCCGCATACCAACTCTTGTTTCCCGACGCGAGCAGCTTCTCTACGTTGGGGGCAACGGGCCTGCCTTCTTTCTTCATGCGAGCAACCGTCGCGTCCAGCCCCGCCGCATCCCACAGCTCGAACGGTCCCATCTCCCAGTTAAATCCCAGCCTCATCGCGCGGTCGATTTCGACCACCGCGTCGGAGATTTCCGGAATGCGATTGGCCGCGTACGTCCAAAGGTCCGTCAGCGCCGCCCACAAGAAGGCGCCGGCCTTGTCATTCTTCTGCGGCGTGCCTTCCAGTCCAAGCAACATGCGCACCCGCGCGCCCGTGTCCTCGACGTTCTTCGCCATGTCGAGTGCCGCAAACTTTGGTTTTCCCCGCGGGTGATATTCGAGCGTCTTCCAGTCAACCGCCATCCGCTCTTCCTGGCCGTCGGAGCCTTTGGCCTTCTTGTAGAAGCCGCCCTTGGTCTTGTCGCCCAACATCTTCCGCTGAAGCATCTGACTATAGAAGTCGGGAAGCCGGAGTTCGCTTCGTTCATCGCTCACATTGGTTGTCATGTTGCTGACCACGTGGCCCAGAATGTCGAGCCCGACCAGATCGATCGTGCGGAACGTCGCCGACTTCGGCCAGCCCACGGGCGTGCCCGTCAGCGCGTCCACGTCTTCGATCGTCATGTCCATTTCTTGCATCAGCCGCATCACGTTCAATACCGAGAACGTCCCGATGCGATTCCCAATGAAGTTGGGCGTGTCCTTGGCGTGTACCACGCCTTTTCCGAGTCGCACATCGCTAAACCAGGCCACCGCATCGAGCAGAGCGCGATCGGTATCGGGTGTTGGAATCATCTCCAGCAATCGCATGTACCGCGGCGGATTGAAGAAGTGCGTCCCAAACCAGCAACGCCGGAAATCCTCCGCAAAGCCCTCGGCAATTTTGCCGACCGGCAGGCCGCTGGTATTGGTCGTGATGATCGTCCCTGGTTTCCTTGCGGCGTTGACCTTTTCGAGCAGCGCGCGCTTGATATCGAGATTCTCAACCACGGCCTCGATGATCCAGTCCACGTCGCCTAGCTTCTTCAGGTCGTCTTCGAAATTTCCGACCGTGATCAGTTTCGCCAGCGACGGCTCGAAGAAGGCGGCAGGCTTCGATTTCCTCACGCCCTCCAGTCCGGCGGCAGCGATCTTGTTGCGCGCCGCGCCGTCTGCATCCGGCGGCACGATATCAAGCAGGAAGCTGGGTACACCGGCATTGGCAAAATGCGCGGCAATGCGTGCGCCCATAGTCCCGGCACCCAGGATGGCGACCTTATGAATGCGTTTCATGAGTAAGAACTCCGAGGAAAGCGACGATATGGCATCCGGTCACAGTGGCTTGCAAAGATAGTCTGCTGGCATCGCAGAGATTCCGCGAGAAGGAGTCATTCTAAAGGAAAGCAGTGGCAGTTGAGCGCTCCTGTCCGTCAGGGCAGCTTATCGATCGACCATTCGGTGGCGCTTCTCCTCACCACCACCAGGCTCGACTGCTGCGGCCGCATCCACTTCGCGCTTGCGCCCGCGGGTTGCTGGAACAGTGCAACCGGAAACCGGTAGCGCCCCGGTCCCAGCTTGTGGCCCCGCTGAATCTCGAAACTCTGCGACCGGCATGCGCTGGGCGAAAAAAAACGTAGTAGCGCATTCTCGGAAGCATGCTCTTTCGCGTGATCCGTCAGCAACAAAATCCCGGCTTCACGATCCTGCGTCTGCCAGGCGTGCAGAAAATCGTTCGCGGTTCCCAGCGCGAGAACGTAGTCAGAGTCGACCGGAGAAATAGTCTTCGACTTTGCCGGCGCCAACGGCACCAGCAGCCCCAACTGCAGAAATACAGCCACGGAGATGAAGCGACACATTGGATGCACTGTTGTAGTTAGCACGAACGGGTGTGTCGAAGGAATGCCAACAAAGATACCGAGACTCGTACATCGCGGCCGAATGGGAAGGACAAGAAGGCAAAAGGCACGAATGGAAATGGCCGAACTACGAGGGGTGCAGGAAGGACACGTTGGGCAAGGGCAAGAATGGAACTGCCGAACTGCGAGGGATACGGGAAGGACATGAATGGGAAGGGCCGACTTCAGTCGGGCCACACTGCCCAAAAAGAAAAGCGGCTTCAGCCGCCGAGGTCAGCTTTTCCGGAATCCCCCCAAAAACACGACAGGCGCGTACCGAATTATGTGGGGTGAGGATGGCATCGGTACGCGCCCTATTAAGTTGAATCCAGTCTACGCTCGCTCCTGCGGATGTCAAGCAAAATCGTTTTACTAGAGGCTCATGAGATGATTTTCGCAATCACAAATGCGGTTCCCGCCGCAAGTCCACCGATCACCATTGTCTGTGACGCGCCGCGAAGCGGCGCCGTCCCCGTGAAGCGCGCCTTCATGTATCCGAACACTCCCAACGCCGCCAGCGTGACCGCTGCCGACCACAGCAACCCGTGCCACGCGTTCGCAAGAATCATGTACGGAGACAAAGGAATGAATCCGCCCGCCACATACGACAGCGCAATCGTCGACGCACTCGTGACTGCGCGCTTGGGATCCGGTTCCTCAAGTCCCAGTTCGAAGCGCATCATGAAATCTACCCACGACTTCGGCCGCTGGCTCAGCGCCTCGACAACCGGCTTGGCTTCGGCTTCCGTCAGGCCGTATTGCTCGAACAATTCCTCCACCTCGGCCTTCTCCGCTTCCGGAATCTCAACGATCTCGCGTTCTTCGCGCAGCTTCTCCTGCTCGTAGTGTTCGGCGTCACCCTTGGCGGCCAGATATCCGCCCAGCCCCATGGCGATCGACCCGGCTGCGATCTCCGCGAGCCCGCCAATCACGATCAGCCGCGTGTCGCGCACCGCTCCTGAAAGCCCCGCGGCCAGCGCAAACGGCACCGTCAAGCCATCGGCCATGCCAATGACGACGTCGCGAACGAACAGTCCGGCAGTGAAGTGTTTCTCGATGTGTGGCGTGGTCGGCATTCTGAGGTCAGACCTCCGGATGAGATTTGAGATATTCCTGGGCTTTGCGCACTACCTGCCGCTCGCCGTTATAAGCGAGCTTGCGGGGCGCTTCTTCGAGCGGCATCCACAGCGCGCGCCGCACTTCGACGCGCATTTCTGGCGTGACATCGTCAATCCGGCCCGACACATACCGCAGCAGGTAAAAGCTGACGATCTTGAAGACCCGTTCCCGGTCGCCCCAGGAGCGAACGTAAACATAGCGGATGTCGGCGAGTTTCGTGATCAGGCTGGCGGTGATACCGGTTTCTTCGAAGACCTCGCGGATGGCAGTCTGGTCGGGCTTTTCGCCCGCATCCACCAGCCCCTTGGGCAGTGCGTTGATGACTTTTCTGGGCACCCGACGCTTTCCGCGCGCAGGTTCGGACCCTTCCTTCTGAGGCTCAATGGCCGCAATCTGCCATTCGCCGGACATGCGCCGGAGCACCACGCCGCCCGCCGAAAACTCCCGTACCATGCGCTGACAAGTTAACAGGAATAAAGCAGTTCGTCATGCAGAGGGTTTGCTGGCAGCGTGTGGCGCATTCGAGCAGTGGCGTTCCCCTAGCCCCTAAAAACTTGCCTTGATCGGAGGCTCTAGCCCTTCTCATCCCGTCAGGACAACCTTCGAGCTTCGGCATCGGCTAACTGCCCGCAAAGACGAGCCTTCCGCCACCTAGCCCGTCCAGCCCGGCTTTCGAGACAAAAAAGTTACGAAAGGTAACACTAAAGTGGTCTGCACCCCTCCCCCTGAACATGGCATCTTACTGGTAAGTGAGGATGCTGTTCTGCCCGGGAAGCCGGGATGTGGGGGCTCGCTTGAAGTCGGTGAAACGGATCATTCGTTCGGTGCAGGCCTTTGGACGCGAACTCTCGCGTTTATCGGCCGGTCCCGAAACCGCGCCCGCCACGCCAGGGATTGGGATCGCGCTGGGCGGCGGATTCGCTCGCGGCATCGCCCACATCGGCGTTCTCAAAGTCCTCGAAGAAGAAAAAATTCCCATCAGCTTTATCGCAGGCACCAGCGTGGGGGCGCTCATTGGCGCGGCCTATTGCAGCGGCGTCTCGACCTCGGAGTTGGAAGAAGTCGCGCGCCGCGTGCGCTTCAAGACCTTTGCCCGCTGGACGCTCTCTCGCCACGGCTTTGCCACCAACCAACGCATGATCGGTTTCCTCAACAGCATGCTGAAGGTGAAGTCGTTCGAGGAATTGCGCATTCCTCTGGCCGTCACTGCCACCGACCTAAGCACGGGAGACGGCGTGGTGTTTCACTCCGGACCGCTAGTTGAGCCGGTGCGCGCCAGCTGTGCCTATCCCGGAATGTTTCTGCCCGTGAATATTCGCGGGCGCTGGCTGGTTGATGGAATGCTCGCGTACGCCGTGCCCACGCGCCCGCTGGTCGAAATGGGCGCCAAGCGCGTGCTTGCAGTGCATTTGAAGGGTCGCTGGTCGAACGGAACGGCCCCACGCCATCTGTTTGACGTAATCGGCCAATGCTTCGCCATTGCGCAAGATATGTGTGCCAGCCACTGGAAAGAAGCCGCCGACCTGATTGTGGAGCCCGATGTAAGCGGCTTCGAGTACGACGCCTTCGTGCAAACGGCCGCTCTCATCAAGGCAGGAGAAACCGCCACGCGCGCCGCGGTGCCGGCACTAAGGAAGTGGATCCAGCAAAACGACACCGCAACGCAAGCCAACGCCGCCCGCACGCTGATCCAGGCCGCAACCATGCCGGCCGACTAGTCAGTCGCTAGTCTCCAGTCGCTAGTCGTCAGCCATCCTCGCGAATGATCTTGCCATCCAGGCTTCTCTTCGCGCCCTTCGCGCAGCCTTAGCGTCCTTCACGGTTAGAAGCCTTTCTCCGAAGAAAAAATCCGCAAGGCGCGCCAAAGAAAGCCGATGCCACCGCTCTCCAGCACTCCTTACGGATTCAGCCACCGCTCAGTTCACCGTTAACACGAGAGCGCTGCTATTGCCTCCGCTGGAACATCCGACGTCGCCCGAGCCACCGCTGGGCGTGTTCACCAGCACCTTCACCGCTCCCGAGCCCGAAATCACACCCGTGGTCAGCGTCACTTTCAACTGCGAATCGCTGAGCACACTCGTTGCCAATGGCTTCCCGTTAATCTCCACTTGCGAGGCCGCCACGAACTTGGCGCCCTTCACGTTCAAAACCACTCCTTGCTCAACCTGCGTGAAATCCACTGTGCTCGGCGACAGCGACCCGATCATGGGCACCGGACGGGCACTGCCGCAGAATGGATTCAATGTGTTGTTGCAACCTGGAAGAAACAATACCGCGAGGAGCGCGGCTAGGGTTAGACGGGGCATGGAGATGCTCCTTTATGGATGAGTCTCCCGGCTAGATCGTGAATAGTGCGGGGATGGGACCACGCTCTGCGGGTCGAACCCAGTCGGGAACCCCGCTTCGCCCGGGAAGTTTCGCGCGCCTGCGGAAAATTTTCGCCACGCCAGTACACTCCAGGCGCAGTGTAGTCCTCGCGACAGTGCTTGCCGTTCAAATTCGCGAACTAGTTCACCCTCAACATTTCATTGACACCCATCCCTCACCGGAGTAGGGTAAGTCGCCTTCCTCCACAACAAATTCACGAAAATCAAAGGAGCAAAAATGCGAGTGCCGGTTGCGCTTTGTAGTGTCTTGATGTGTGCTTGTATCTCCCCGATCGTCGTAGCGCAAGACGCAGTAAAGGCGGACCCCAAGCACTACACCGTGGTCAGCGAGAACGACGACGTGAGAATTCTCCGAGTACATTACGGACCTCACGAGAAATCCTCCATGCACAGCCACCCCAAATCGGTTGCGGTGTTCCTGACTGATTCCAAGGCTCACTTCACCCTTCCCGACGGCAAGACGCAAGATATGAGTGTCAAGGCAGGCGAGTCGATGTACACCGCAGCCGGCACCCACTTGCCGGAAAATACCGGCGACAAGGACATGGAACTGATTCTAGTGGAACTGAAGAAGTAGCGGTCCCCACCTTGCGCGCTTTTGTCGGGTGGGCAGCAGTAGTCCCGGCCCGACCTTGCGATGCACTTTGATGGCTGCGGAGATGATTTTCCGGGGTCAGCTCGAAGGATCTCATGCAATCGAAAATAAAATGCAGATGCGCCGGCGGGTGGTGACCGTGGGCACACAAGAATGTGAGCGACAGGAGAAAATCTTAAACCGCAAAGTTCGCCAAGGCGTCGCCAAGTTCGCAAAGAAAAACTCTTGAGCTCCTTTGCAACCTTAGCGGCTGTTCTTCGCGTCCTTTGCGGTTAAAGGCTTTCTTGCGCCGGACTCCGCCTCTCGCGCAGCGTATAATCTGCCAATCAACTACTTTGAGAGGTTGCGCAGTTCATGACCCCCACGAATGGCACGCCCGCAAACGGTTCCCACGGTAACGGCAACAATGGCTCCCAGGTTGTGAAGCCTCGAGCCGAATGGCTGACCCGCCGCAAAGCTGAGAATCAGGATGGCAACTTCTCCCAGATGCACTACGCCCGCAAGGGCCTGATCACCGAGGAGATGGTCTACGTCGCCGAGCGCGAGAAGATCACGGCGGAACTGGTGCGCGATGAAGTCGCCCGGGGCCGCATGATCATTCCCGCGAACATCAATCATCCGGAACTGGAGCCGATGTGCATTGGAGTGGCGTCGCTGTGCAAGATCAACGCGAATATCGGGAACTCGGCGGTTACGTCGAATATCGACGAAGAGCTGAAGAAGCTGCATACCTCGGTACACTACGGCGCTGACACAGTGATGGACCTTTCGACCGGCGGCGACATTCACGAGATTCGCGAAGCGATTCTGCGGCATTCGCCGGTGCCGATCGGGACCGTGCCGATTTACGAAGCGATTTCGCGGGTGAAGCGCGTCGAGGATCTGAGTGCGAGCGTGATGCTGGAAGTGATCGAGGAGCAGGCGGCGCAGGGCGTCGATTACATGACGATCCATGCCGGCGTGCTGATCCAGTATCTGCCAATGGTCTCGAAGCGCATTACGGGGATCGTCAGCCGGGGCGGCGCGATCCTGGCGCAGTGGATGGCGTATCACCATAAGCAGAATTTCCTGTACGAGTGTTTCGAAGACATCTGCAAGATTTTCAAGAAGTACGACGTGAGTTTTTCTTTGGGCGACGGGCTGCGTCCGGGATGCATTGCGGATGCCAGTGATGAAGCGCAGTTCGCCGAGTTGAAGACGCTCGGGGAGTTGACCAAGATCGCGTGGAAGGACGACGTGCAGGTCATGATCGAAGGGCCGGGACACGTGCCGCTCGACAAGATCAAGGAGCAGGTCGACAAGGAAAACGACCTCTGCTACGAGGCACCGTTCTACACGCTCGGGCCATTGGTGACGGACATCGCGCCTGGGTACGACCACATCACATCGGCGATTGGGGCGGCAATGATCGGGTGGTATGGAGCGGCGATGCTGTGCTACGTCACGCCCAAAGAGCACCTCGGACTGCCGAACGATAAGGATGTGAAGGACGGGATCATCGCGTATAAGATTGCCGCGCACGCAGCCGATGTGGCGCGGCATCGGCCCGGGGCGCGCGACCGCGATGACGCGCTCAGCTATGCGCGCTACAAATTCGATTGGGAAAAGCAGTTTGCGCTCTCGCTCGATCCCGAGACGGCGCGGTCGATGCATGACGAGACCTTGCCCGACGACTACTACAAAGAGGCGGCATTCTGCTCCATGTGCGGCCCGAAATTCTGCTCGATGAATTATTCGTCGAAGGTGGACGAGTACAACAAGCAGGTGCACGGGCTGGAGAAGAAAGATTATTCGGAGTTGGTGGAGAAGCTGGTGACGTTGAAGTAGGCGTGGGCGAAGTAAGAATCGACGAGCGACGGGCAGCCTTGCCCGTCGTTTTTTATTGGAAGGTCAGCGTGGCGTCTCTATGGCACGGCTGAAGCCGTGCCCCGATACAACCCTTGTCGTTTGATTCCTCTGTGATTCTGTGACCCTCTGGTAAATCGGGACCTTCTCGCTGCTACTGCTTGAACTCCGCCATGCCATCCCACACCAACTGCACTGCGATGGCCAGGATAAGGAAGCCGAAGATGCGGTTGATTGCGCCTACGGCTGTGGGTCCGAGGCGGTCGACGAGCGGGCCTCCCAGGCGAAGGAAGAGGTAGACCGTCACGGCGAGCGTGGCGATGCCGATCACCATGCCCAGATAGCCGCTCATGCTTTCGTAGGTGCTTCCGCTCCCGATGTGCGCGGCGAGACCCATGACGACTCCGATTGAGCCTGGCCCCGAGAGCATAGGCATCGCCATCGGGGTGAGGGAGATGTCTTCTTTCGTGTTCGCTTCCTTGCTTTCTTCTGGCGTCATGCGATTGCCACCGGTGACCATGCCCCACGCGGTGTTGGCGACGATCAGGCCGCCGGCAATTTGGAGAACCGGAAGAGAGATCCCGAAAAAGTTGAGGACGAAACGACCGAAGAACATAAACGTGACGAGGATGACGAAGACGTAAAAACCGGTCTTGAGCGCGGCGCGGTAGCGGTCTTGCGGCGTGAAGCCGGAGGTGATCGAGAAGAAGAGCGGGATGCCTCCGAATGGGTTCACGATCGGAAACAGGGCGAGATAGGTGGCAGTGGCTCCGGCCGGGATCGTGAACAGCAGTTGCTGGACAGCGTTGGGCGGTCTCATTGGTTCAGGTCTTGGGGTGTTGGGCCTTGGGTGTCAGCTCTCAGGCTAAGGGTCACAGGCACAAAGCCCGGGGGATCGTTGTTATCGGGCTCGATGTTAATCGTTAGCTATTGCTGTCGCGACTCTACTTGCCGAGTTCGCCATCATACGGGCTCATAGGGTTAGCGTCAAACTGGTCATCCCGATGCAAGTTGTTGAAGAACTTGACATTTAGGGCTCGGCTCGTTGGGCTCTCTTGGAGAATCGAAAAAGCTTGCATCGACATTAGTTGATATGTCATCTATTTTTCCTGTGACGCGGCCGACGACATCCCGCAAGGCCAATCGGTTGCGCGAGGAGATCCGGCAATCGAAGCCTTTCGACTCGCCGGCGCAAGAGGCGATTCTGGCGCTTTACCGTACGAGCGACATGTTGCGGCGGCGTTTCGCACAGTTGATCGAGCCCCACGGGATTTCCCTGCAGCAATACAACGTGCTGCGCATTTTGCGGGGTGCGGGCAAAACCGGCACACCGACACTCGATATCGCTGACCGCATGATCGAGATGACACCGGGGGTCACTCGCCTGCTCGACAAACTTGAGGCCAAGCAACTGGTGAGGCGCGAGCGCTGTGCGGAAGACCGGCGCCAGGTGCTCTGCTGGATCACGGAATCCGGATTGCGGTTGCTGGCGGAACTCGATAAACCGCTGGCGGCTGCGGGCGTCAAATCGATGGAACCGCTGCCCAGTGCCGAACAGCAGGCTCTGATTCGAACCCTGGAGAAGATTCGAGAGAAGATCGGCTGATTTTTTTGGAGGATTACATGACTAGTCAATTACTGGAAGTGGAAGTGCTAGACCAAGAACAAAAACAAACCGCACCGCGCGTGGCTGACACCAACTTGAGGAGGGATTCCATGTTTCGCAAACTACTGGCAACTTCAAACGACTGGACGCTGACCGTGCTCCGCCTGGTGATGGGCGTGACGTTCTTCATGCACGGCGCACAGAAACTGCTGGGCTGGTTCGGCGGCTACGGCTTTTCCGGAACCATGGGCTTTTTCACGAACCTGCTGCACATCCCGGCGCCCTTTGCGGTGCTCGCGATCCTGGCGGAGTTTCTCGGAGGGATCGGTTTGATCCTGGGCGCGCTGACCCGCATTGCCGCGTTCGGCATCGCGACGAACATGCTGGTCGCGGTTCTTTTGGTACACGCCAAGGTCGGCTTCTTCATGAATTGGACAGGGCAACAGAAGGGTGAAGGCTTCGAATATCACCTGCTGGCGCTGGTGATCGCGATTGTGCTGATGGTGCGCGGGGCAGGAGCGTTTTCGGTGGATCGCGCGCTCAGTTCGAAAGGGCAGTGAGCGCTCAGTTGGCGTCGGTGTAGCGCTTCACTCCCGGCGCCGGGGGCGGCGGCGGAAGTTTGGCTTCGCGGGGCGGTGCAGGCTTGCGGTCGTAGAAGACGACGGTGTCCTGGGCAACGACGCCGTCGTCGGAGGCCGAACGACGATGGGCGGCGCCACGCGACGCGGCGCCTTTCGGGGCGACTGGCTTTGGACTGGGAGCCGTCGCGTGATCGCCTGACGCCGCCATGGAGGCCTGGGCCGCAGGCAAAAAGATCGCGGGATTCGGATTGGTGATGTCCTTCTTCGGCAAGGTAGGGTGGACCGCGATTACGGTCGCAACCAGGCACGCCAGCACCAGCAGCGCGAACGTAACCGATGCTGTGCGCCACAATTTCGGACCCGACTGGAATGCAACCTTGTAGCTCTTTCGCAGGCCGAGCCTCTTGGTCTTGGGCGGAGCCGGCTTGTACAAGACAATCCGGGGCTCGACCCGTTCGGGAACCATGGGGATCGGCGAGGCCACCTGCTGAACCACCGCGAGGCGCTTGACTCGCTCGAGAGAATCATCAGCGTGCGGGCTGGGTGTCGATTCGATCTGCGGCGTAGCTTTGACTTCAACAGGCGCGGGCGCTGTCTTCGTCGCTTCGATTGGAACCAGAACAGACCCCGCGATCCCTGTTTCTTCCGGAACTACGACCGGCGGCTCTGCAATTGCGGGAGAGGCGAGCGCTGGAATCGTTTCCATTCTTAAGGCGGCCGAATCGGTAGCTGCGAGCGAATGCGATTCCAGTTCGGAAAGAATCGGATCGTCTTCCGGCGCTACCACGACTTCCTTCACGAGCACGGCCGGAAGCTGAACTTCGACGATGGGCGCCTTCTTCTCGACATCAGGAAGATGAACTTCGACGGCGGCGGCTTCGACCTCCGGAGCCAGCGCAGCGAAGGCGGCCACGTGCTCGGGTGTGCGAAATTCAACCACCTGCGGCGTAAGCGGAATGACTCGTATGGGGCGCGGTCTTTCGTCGAGTGCTCCAGGTGCCACGAAAACCCAGAGGTCTTCGCTTTCCTGCACTACCGCGGCCTTGGTCAGAACGTCTTCGGGCGCGCACTCTTCGAGACAGACTTCGAGATCGGCGGGCGCGCCTGGAATCTGGTCAGGCGCGACGGTCTCAACGCGAAAACCGCGCGACCGCAACTGCATGGAAAGTTCCAGGGAGTCGTCGGCAGACGTCGTAATGATCCGAGCCAAGGGCATTGCGGGCCTTCGGTGTGGCGCTACCCATCAAGAAGCTAAAAGTAGAAGGGCAGACGTTAGTAAGAAGCGGGGAGACCAGGTCCGGAGAGAGTTAGTGCCATCCTCCCCGGCCAGCACCGTGGTTGGAAGTTTAACGCAATTTGACCGCGGGTTCCAAGGTAAACCAGCGTGTGCAAAAAATTGCAGACCTCAGTGGTAACTCTCTAGAACGTGAGTGGCTTTCTGCAGGGCCTGGGCCAGCACGGCAAGCTGTTTTTTGGTGCGCTCAAGGTCACCCGCTTCGATGCCTTCATTGACGCCGGGAATCACAACCGCCGCATACCCCGTGTATTGACCGGGGGCATAGATGGTGTGCTTGTACCAGGGCCTGTTGGGCAGGCCTTCGGGGACGAGCAAGGCGCGTTCAGCGTCGCGCAGGGCGTGGTTCAGCTTAATGACGTCCTCGGGCGGCTTGCGTTCTTTGCCAAGAATTTTGGCGCCCGCCTCCTCGAAGTGCTTGGCCGCTTCCGCGGCCGGGCCGAAGTCCGGCGCCTGCGAACCGAATTTAGCTTCGGACTTCTTCTTCGCGGCGTCGAGATAGGCGAGGATTTCTTTTCCGTACTCTTCGTAGTCGTACGGCAGCACATCGGCGTTGGCCATGCGCAAGGCTTCGAGGCCGTAGATCCGAGCCATCTCTTGTTCGTAAAGAAAATTCGGGTCGCCGAATTTCTTGAACCAATTGAAATTGTCGAAGGCGGAGTGATACACGCCGTACGATCCAGTTGAACCGACGTCGGTGGAAGGAACGCCGAGATGTTGGAGAAACACGGTGTAGTCGGAACCGCTGCCCAGATCGCCGACGGAAACATCCGTGCGCGCCTGCGCCGCCGGGGGCCGGAACGTGCTGCCGGAGGTTTCCTGCGGATTGAAGGCGTCGCTCCCCGATTGCGTGGCCTTGCGCCAGGCTTCGTAGACGGTGCCGCCTTGCGGGCTAGGCACGGACTTCGCGACTTCGCGCAGAAACTCTTTAAGGCTGGGAACGGCGGATGCACCGAACTTCGATCCGGAGACCGCGACGTCGACGTTGAAGTATGCGGCAGCTTGGGCGAGCTCGTCCGCGTGCTGCTCACCCCATTCGGTGGAACCGATGAGGCCTTCTTCTTCCGCGTCCCAACTTGCGAAGACGAGAGTGCGCTTCGGCTTCCATCCGGACTTCAGGAGTTCGCCAATGCCATGCACCGTCTCGAGCATCGCGGTGGTGCCGCTGTTCGGATCGACTGCGCCATAGACCCAGGCGTCGCGATGATTGCCGGAGACAACCCACTCGTCTGGCGAATCGGTGCCGCGAATTTTTCCGATCACATCCCAGATGGTGCGGAACTGGAAGTCCTGCTTCACATGAAGCTTCACTTTCACGGGGCCGGGACCGACGTGATAGGTGAATGGCAGCGAGCCCTGCCAGTCGCGCGGCGATTCGGGGCCGCCGAGATGCTCGAGCAAGGGCCACGCATCGCCA
>Ga0210406_10002633_pt1 | contig 20293 bp, 18 predicted proteins | sample IncBWC30MmetaG_FD_155454 | JGI IMG/M metagenome (GOLD analysis project Ga0210406, IMG submission 155454) | Forest soil microbial communities from Barre Woods Harvard Forest LTER site, Petersham, Massachusetts, United States - Inc-BW-C-30-M | ecosystem: Environmental > Terrestrial > Soil >... | reverse complement strand
TCGGATTCCGGGCTGTGGCTGTAATACGTCAGCGAGTACCAGTCTTGCACCCACTCCCAGACGTTCCCCAGCACGTCATACAATCCAAATGCATTCGGCTTTTTCTCGCCCACGGGATGGGACTTGCCGGCGGAATTGTCGCGGGACCAGGCAATTTCAACCAGCGGCCCATAGCGGCAGGAACTGTTTCCGGCGCGGGCCGCGTATTCCCATTCCGCCTCGGTCGGAAGGCGATAACGGTAGCCGTCCCGCTTGGTGTTTACTAACTCACAAAACCTCTGTGCGTCATCCCAGTTCACGCCATCGACCGGCAGGTTCGGGCCCTTGGAATAGCTGGGATTGACAGTCGCCACCGCTTCATACTCGGCCTGCGTCACCTGGTATCTGCCCATTTCAAATGGCCGAGTGATCGCTACTCGATGAGCCGGCTTTTCATCCGCGTTGCAATCGGAATCTTCCGGGGAGCAGCCCATCATGAAGTTCCCGGCCGGAATGTTCACGAAGTACATTGTGCTTGACCTTCCCCTCGCGGGCGGTCGCAAGCGTCGTGCCCCGCAAGAAATACGGTGCAACCCACTAACCGGAATTTCTGTATTAAAGGTTTACTTGAACCGAAAGCCTATCCCTCCGGCCCAACCGCGTCAACCGCCGGTTGCCGGGCTCCGGTTTTTGCTACTAGGGGGTTGTGGTCGCTTCGGCTCTTCTCATTTTCCGGCCGGCTCGGGGGCGGACGAGATCTTCCTTTCGAATTCATCGAGCAGCCGAACAGGAAGCACACTTTCCGTCAGGCTTCAGTTTCCCCTGTAGAGCGTACCGCGCCGGGCACGCTAACCTTAGTACTGCTCTCACTTATTCTCAGTAGCAGATGCGTCATATCGATATCTTTAGAATGGCTTGCCTGGGTCGGGGAACGTAAACTGAAGATATCGTGCTCGAGCAAAAAATCAACGAATTCTTTGGCGATGCCGATTCCACCGGCTTTGGAACCGGGTGGTGGAGCGGGATCTTGTCGGCCTTTTTTGGATTTCTCGCGTTCGGCGGAGTTCTGTGTCTGCATTTTCCCCAGTTCCTAACCTCCGCCGAATTCCGTCCGTTTTATTCGCTGCACGCGATTCGCCTCTTGATCCAATTCCTCATCGTTGCGGCGGTTGCATTCGCAGCGATCTCTTCTCTGCTGCGCAAGAAAAGGACCCTGGCGTTAACGGGAATGCTGCTCGCTATCGCTGCAACTGCTTGGGGCGGCTCGAGCGTAAAAGTTAATGGGAGCAAGCTGAATGGCATAACCATCGGCATGGACTGGTTTTTGCTCGATTTGTTGCTGATGGCGCTTATCTACGTGCCACTCGAAAGAATCTGGCCCCAGTATCCAGAACAAGGGACCTTTAGAAAAGGGTGGATCCAGGACATGGTCTATTTCCTGTCCACACATCTGCCGATTCAGATTTTGTCTTTTCTGGTTTTATTGCCCGCTACCCAGGCCACCAGATATCTGGGCGTTCCGGTGCTTCAGGGATTGATCGCTCGCTTGCCCTGGCTACTGCAATTTTTCCTGGCAGTTGTGGTTGCCGACATTGCTGAATATTTTATTCACCTGGCTTTGCACAAAGTGCCATTTCTGTGGCGTTTCCATGCCGTTCACCATTCCTCGAAGGCGCTGGACTGGATCGCGGGCTCACGCTCCCACTTTGTGGACGATACGCTGGTGCGCGGATTTATCCTAGTTCCCATGATGCTCGGATTTTCGCAATCGATCATCCTGTGGTATTTGGTTTTCGTCACCCTTCACGCCACCTGGACCCATTGCAATTTTCGTCCCAACGCGAAATGGCTGGAAGAGTTTCTAGTTATGCCCAGATATCATCACTGGCACCATACGTCACAAAAAGAGTCCATCGACAAGAATTTTGCGATTCATTTCCCTTGGATTGATAAGCTTTTCGGAACTTATTACTTTCCTGAGGAATGGCCGGAAAATTACGGCTTGGCCGGCGAAGAAATTGCCCCCAGCTTTTTGGGGCAGACGATTGAACCGTTTATGAAAAGGAAAAGAACGCCCTAAAACTCCAGCGCGCCCAGAGGGACGTCGCTGGGCAACTCCGCACCTTTTCTGGTTGCCTTCACCAGGCCAAGATATTTCATGACTTTGACAGTTATGAATCCAAAGTCGTATTCGGATTTGTCGTGGCTCAGCCGCAACAGGCCCTCATAATGGTGATGATTATTCTGCAGGCAAGCGCTGAACGTCGCCGTTACCGGCAGCCACTCGCCGATATTCATGGCATTGTCGTCTTCGTCGTTATACCGCCGGTATCCAAAGTCTCGGGTGTGGGTCCAGTAGTTCTGAATCATATTTACCCACAAAGAGAAAATTCGGATCCCAATCCACATCACTAGCGCAAACCTCAGACTCCCAACCAACTTCCATAGAAGATAGAAACTCAGCGCTTGTGCAACGATTGCAAAAACTGGATTCGCAACCACCCGGAAAGTCCGGGACTTCAAAATTTTGTCGCTGGCCAAATTTTCTTTGCAACGGTACGGCATTAGACATAAATACAGAGTTCGCCAAAAACCGTCCTCGGAAAGTTTGTTGGGGTCCCCGGGATGGTCGGAATGTTTATGATGCAATCGATGGCGATTCACCCAGGCAATCGGATCCACATAGATCGCGAAAGTGTTGTTCACGATAGTGACGGCTTTCATGAACCATTCCTTATAGTCGAGTGAACGATGTGCGATTCCCAAATGAAGAACATCGGCCAGATACAACCCGCCCATAAACCAGCAAAAGATAAAATAAGCTCCGCCGATCAACATTCCAATCAAGGGTCCCAAATGAGCAGGGGCCGAAACCATGCAAGCCAGCATGTAGAGAAAAATAATCAGATAGCCTGTGACATTGTAAATTTTCACGATGACTCCCCGTGGGAGGGTATTCAATCAGAAATTGAAGCGCCTTTCAAATAACAAGTTAGCGATAAAGTCCATCACGGGTCCCCGGGTTCCTGCTTGCGGTACCCGGGGACCGGGGTTGCTTCCACTCTTCCCTTCTTCCCGACATTCAACTTCCGATCCCCGCACGTACTTTTTCAGGCGGTCGGCTTGCCCGGGCCACCCACTGACAATGGGACCTTGTTAAGCCCTTACCTAACATTCAAAGTTAAGATTTATTGACCGATAGCCAACTCTGGCTGTATATATCAGCCAACATCTCCGCTACGCCGTCGGACAGTGGGTCGGATTCGCTCAAAGCCCGGCGCAAAGTTAGAGCAGCGGAGACTTCAGCCACTTGGAGCCTCCATGAACCGGTCCGAAATCGCCTTCTGTTTCGCCGCTCTAATGTTGGTGTTTGGTTGGTCTTCCCCCTTGATCGCGCAGCAGGCGCAAACAAAAATTTCCAAGATGGATCGCGACGAGGTACAGCAAATGCTGACCACGATTTCCGATGATGTGAAAAAACATTACTTCGACAAGAACCTGCACGGTGTGGACTGGAATGCCAACGTAAAGAACTACGAAACGCGGATTGATAACTCCGCGTCTCTCAATCGCGGATTGTCGGAAGTGGCAGCGGCACTGGATGTGTTGAATGATTCGCACTCCTTTTTCCTGCCGCCGCCGAGACCCTACAAGCACAGTTACGGATGGACCATCAGCATGATCGGCCGCAAGTGTTTTGTCCTGCAGGTAAAGCCTGGAAGCGACGCGGAACAGAAGGGAGTTAGGGCAGGCGACGAGGTTTTGACGATCAACGGCTTTACGCCGGCCCGGGAGAACTTGTGGAAGATGAATTATGTGTTCGACGTCCTCCGGCCGCAACCTGCTCTGCGCGTGGCACTACAAACACCGGAAGGGGAGCACAAGGACGTCGACATCGTAGCGGCGATGCGCGAGCTTCCCAAAGTGAAGGACCTCACCGGAGACGGAATTTGGGAATATTTTCGCGAAATCGAAAATAATACGCACGAGAGCCGCATGCGTTGGACCAGGACGGATGACGGGGTTATGATTCTGAAATTCCCCAGTTTTGTCTACATGCAGTCCCAGGTCTATGACGTTATGAAGCAGGCTCGCAAGAACCAATCGCTAATCATCGACCTGAGAGGGAACGGCGGAGGCAGCATAGAAACGTTGCGCGAATTCTTGAACAATTTTTTCGACCACGAGGTCAAGATTGCAGACCGCCAGATGCGCGGCAATGGCAAGCCGGAAATGGTCAAGCCACACAGCAAGGATGTTTTCGCGGGCAAGCTGTTCGTGTTGGTGGACAGCCGCTCGGCCTCGGCGTCCGAGATTCTGGCCAGAGTGGTACAGTTGGAAAAGCGCGGAACCGTGCTTGGTGATCAATCTGCGGGTGCGGTAATGGAGTCGATTCGATACAACTATCACATTGGATTTGAGACTCGAGTCTTCTACGGTGCTTCGATCACGGAGGCTGACCTGATCATGACCGACGGAAAGAGCTTGGAAAAGGTCGGCGTCACCCCGGATGAAGTGCTGCTGGCGAGCGCAAAGGACCTGGCTGCAGGACGTGACCCGGTCATGGCCCGCGCCGTGGAACTGGCGGGCGGGAAAATGTCCCCGGAAGCGGCAGGCAAGCTCTTTCCCTACGAGTGGCCAAAAGACTAAAGCCAGGGCCTCGCGTTCGTTTCGATACTCGGATCTTGGGATTGCTTCAGCACTTCACGTTTTCCTGGGCGTTCGACCTTCAATTTTTGACTTCAAGAGTCCGATGCCCTTGGGCAACCCCCTCGCAATAATTTCGCCCGGAAATCCTGTCACTCACACCGGGCATTGCAACCGGCTTGAAGACTCTTTCTCTGGGTTAAGACTGTAGGCTTCAGGCTTCAGGCTTCAGGCTTCAGCCGTCTGTGCCTGGCGCCACAAGGTTGTGAAAGAAAGCGCACCCGCCGCGTAACATTCTCGCCGAGCATGCGTATACATAGGTAGATCCCATTTTCGCTTTTCCAATTTCCATTTTCGCCGTTACTTCTTTTGACCGGAGGGCACCATGATTCGAGAACGAGCGCTGAAAACCGTGCTGGTGGTGGTGGGGCTGCTCTTTGTGGCGACGGCTTACCCGCTGGTGGCCATGCGCATCGGCGAGGCGGAGCAGATGATGCTGAGCGTCTACGTGACGCTGGGAATTTTCCTGCTGATTGCGGCGCGCAATCCCGCCGCGCATCGCAGCCTGATCGCCTTCGCGGGCTGGTCGAGCCTGGCCCATGCCACGGTCATGGCCGTGCAGTCCTACTATGACGCGGCCGAGCGCGTACATTTCCTGGCCGGTGTAGCTTTGTTCGCCATCATCGGCCTAGGCCTCGCCGCCCTCGTCCCCGCAAAACCCAAGCTCGCCGCAGCCTAACCGCCGAACGCCTCACGCCCAAGGTTTGCGCTTGGATTTCGTGCTCCACATACCGGGCGTTGCGACCGGCCTGAAGTCTCTTCCTCCGCTCCGAAGCTAACAGCTGTCGGCTGTAGGCTTAGGTGCCTCATCTAGTTCTTTGGTGGATTCGGAGTCTCCGGCGGGCTCGTATCCGGATGACTCCGCAAATACTGCTCCAGAGGCTGGTTGCGCAAAGTGAACCGGAACCCGCGTTCCGTGTTTACATCAATGGTCGGCTGCAAATCCAGTTCGTTGAAATCCCTTACATGTTCGACCAGCTTCTCGCCGCGCTCGTCAACCGTGGTGAAATGGATTTGCCCGTCCACCAACCAGTAGTCCCTCACGTCGATGACCGAGCCGTCCTTGAAAAAGAGCTCCACCAGGTCGCGCGCCCCCTGGCCATAAAGGAAGGGAGGATTGTCGTACCCCAGCGCAGCGCCTTGACCGACAGAGCCATAGGAGGGCCAATTGTTCCCAAAGTCAGAGCCGTAGCCGTAACCGCCGTAGCCGTAGAACGGCGAAAAGCTGCATCCGGGCCCCCAGAAAGGACCGCAGGGCGGCCACCAGAAGGAATTGAACGCTCCGCCAAAAAAGAATGGCCCGTCAAAGAATATAGGAAAGCCAAAAATGGGAAACGGTCGCGGGGGAATTGGGCGCGGGTGAATCGGGTGGGGTTGAAAACGGAAACTGCCGGCGCTGAATCTTGCCCCAGGAAAAGCTGCTGCCGAGCCCCGAAATCCCGGCAACGCTCCATGGCCTGCTGGAGCAGAGCCATGCGGCGCGCTCATGTGCGTGCCACTACCTCCGAAAGGTCCGCCGCCGGAGTGCCCGCCGCCGGCATGCCCTCCGCCGCCTCCGTGTTGTGCCAGCGCAACGGGAGTCTGCAAGCAGGCGCACGCCAATACACCGGATGCAACCAACATGATTTTTCTGAGGATCGAACTGCGAAGGACAAAGCGCGCCATAAGGGTACCCTCCCTGCAGCCTCCGAGGTAGAAGCTGCGAGGTTCGCGCGGATTCGTTACACCTGAGTCTAATCCAGTTGGATGCCGGTTACAATTTGTAGAGTTGGCTGCCACAAGAGAGCAGCGCCGCAGGGTAGATCACAGAAAATGTCGGGGCGCGACATTTTTTGGTTCTTGCCATATATTTTGCGGTTTTGGAGTGCATGGCGCCTCCATGGTTTTCCTTTTGCGGCTTCGCGGCCTACAATGTGGCCGCTACTTTCGAGCAGAGGGCGCAAACCATGGGAAAACTGACGGCCATACAAAAGCTGACGATGGTTGGGTTGTTGTGTTTAGGGTTCGGCCCGGCGGCGCGGGCGCAGTACACCGACCGGCAGGCCATCCAGGATTTGGGCGGGCCGCAGGAGTTTGCGGCGCGGCGCGCGGAGCTGATGGCGCAGGCGAAGACCGGGTACACGTTGCTGTTCGCGCGCAATGAAATTGCAGAGGCCACACACTACCGCGAGGACAACGATTTTTACTACTACACAGGAGTGCAGGACCCGGGAGCGGTGCTGGCCATGGACAACGCCAAGGGCAGCATCGTTCTTTTTGAGCCGCAGCAGGTAGGACGGACGGCGCAGGTCTATGGCGCGAATCTTCTCTCGCAACCCGAGGAGGCGAAGAAGCTCGGCTTCGACACCGTACAGCCCATCGGCAATCTGGATATCTGGCTCTCCTCTGCGCTGAGCGTTCACCCGCAGGTGGACCTGTGGACACGGCTGGGATTCCCCGACAAGGCTGACGGCGCGCGCGGCGAAGTGGGCCGCGACCACGCGTGGAAATTCGCGCATCCTTATCACGAAGATGTTCCGCAGGATCTAGCGCCGGGGAAACTGCTGACGGAGCGTTACCCGATGGCCAAGCTGCGCGACGTCACCCAGATCATCGATGCGATGCGCAACATCAAGCGACCGAAAGAAATTGAAGTCCTGCGCCGCAACGGAAAGATCAGCGCGGAGGGCAACAGAGCGGCGATTGCCCACGCTCGGCCGGGTATGTACCAGTACGAAATCGAAGCTCGCGCTTACGATTATTTTTACAGCCACGGAGCGCAGGGCGTGGCGTACCTGGCGATTGTCGGCTCCGGAAAAGACATCAACACGTGGCACTATTTTTCCAACCGCAATGTGATCGAGGCGAATCAGTTGGTGGTGTTCGATTACGGCGCTTCGCTGGATCACATGACGATGGACATCACGCGCACCTTCAACATCAGCGGCAAATTCACGCCGGAGCAAGCGAAATGGTATACCGTGGACCTGGAATCGCAGAAAGCCACAATTGCGCTGCTGAAGCCCGGGCACACCTACGAAGAGGCTGAAGCCGCGGGAAAAGCGGTGTTTGAGAAGGCGGGCATCGGCGACCAGTGGTACGGCTGGCCGGGCCACTTCGTTGGATTGGCAACGCACGACGTGATGCATCCAAGCGGCCCGATCAAGGCCGGCCAGGTAATCACCGTCGAGCCCATCGTGGAATTCCCCGACAAGCAGATGCACTTCCGCGTGGAAGACACCGTGCTGATCACCAACGGCGAGCCGGAAATTCTGAGCGCCGCCATTCCCAAGGAAATCGCCGACGTCGAAAAACTAGTCGGCAGCGAAGCCAGGGAAAAATGAATTCGGTGTGGAGCTATAATTCCGGCAATAAATCCTCGGCGCTAAGGCAGTCACGATGAAAAGAGCTTTCATTTTCTTCTACATGCTTGCCCAACTTCTGTTCCTGTTCGCGCCGGCGCGGGCCGGAGCCCAGACAGCGCCGACGTTTGTCGGCATACGCACATTCTTGGGCGCGCCGTATGAGCCGGACATCGAGAAGATTCACGCCGATTTTGCGGTGCTAGGCGTGCCCTTCGATGAAGGCACTTGGGGCCAACCGGGTGAACGGTACGGCCCGCGGGATATGCGCGAGAATTCGCAGGAGTATGCGCACGACTTGACCGAAGGCTTTTACTACATTGACGGCGACCGCACGCTGCTGAAAGGCAAGCATTGGGTGGACGTGGGCGACGTAGTGATCTATCCGACGGTGGCGGAACAGACCGACGCAAAGATCACCGAAGCGGTAAAGAAAATCCTGGCACGGAAGGCCTTCCCGATTATTCTCGGCGGCGACCACAGCATCACCTTTCCGGTGATTCGCGCGTACGACATCCCGTTGACGGTTGTGCACATTGACGCCCATCTGGACACCTGGAACGGTGCGAAGGGAAACCTGGACCACGCTTCGTGGGTGTTGCGCGTCGCCAGACTGTCCACGGTCAAAAATATCACGCAGATTGGCATGCGCGGCATCGCCAACGATCCCGAGGCCGCGGGAAACGCCAAAGCGCTGCACACAAAGGTGGTCACTTCCGAAGAGATTCACCGCCGCGGAATCGCCGCGGCCATCGAGCAGATTCCCCAGAGCGGGAATATCTACGTCACCTTTGACGTGGATTCGATGGACCCGACGCTCGCGCCGGGAACAGGCACGCTTGAACCGGGCGGGCTGAACTTTCAGGAAATAGACGATCTGATGAAAGGGATCTCCGCCAAAGGGAAGCTGGTTGGACTCGACATCGTGGAAGTGAATCCGTACCGAGATCCCTCGGGACGCACGGCGCAGACGGCGATTCGCCTGATGGTGGATTTGCTGGGCGCCGCATTCCACTGAGGAGCAAGCGCCACGACAGGCGTACCCTCGACCTCGCTCTCCGGCATTGTTAGGATACGTCGCAGGGTCATGCCAGCGAAAAAACCAACTAAAAAGAAAGGGCGGGAGAAACGCCACGAGCTAGTGGAATCATTGCGTGTTTTGCTGCCCGCGCGCTTTGGAGTTTGCGCGGGAGAACGTATCGGCGTGGCGGTTTCGGGCGGGGCGGATTCGGTGGCGCTGCTCCGGTTGTTTGCGGACTTGCGGGAAGTGCTGGGCGTGGTAGTTTGCGTCGCGCACTTCAACCACAAGTTGCGGGGGAAGGCTTCGGATGCGGATGAGAAATTTGTGGCCGGGCTTGCCGCGCAGTTCGGGCTGGAATTTTTCGTCGGGCGCGAGAACATCGCAGCAAAGGCCAAACGCGAGCGGGCGAATCTGGAGGATGCGGCGCGGCGAGCGCGTTATGCGTTTTTCGAGCAACTGGTGAAGGATGGGCGGGTTTCGCGCGTTGCGGTGGCCCAGACGGTGGACGACCAGGCGGAGACGGTGCTGGCGCACATGATGCGCGGAACGGGGCTGGCTGGATTGGCGGGGATTCACCCCGAAGCCGGCAGCGTGTTCCGGCCATTGCTTGAGATTCGCCGCACGGCGCTGCGGGCGTACTTGCGGGAGAAGCGGCAGAAGTGGCGCGAAGACGCGAGCAACCGCGATGAGACGCGGACTCGCGCGCGGATCCGGCATAAATTGATGCCGTTTTTGGAGAACACTTTTCAGAGCCCGATTGTCGAGCACTTATGCCAATTGGCGGAACTCGCGCGCGAAGACAATGCCTACTTGGATTTGAGTGCTCGTTTGCGGGTTCAGCAGGTCGCGAAGGAAGAGGGTGACGGCCTCTCCGTTCCGGTAAGCGAATTCGCCGGAAGGCAAAAAGACGTTTCAAAGACTAGCGGAAGAGAAGAATCGTCCGCAGCAGACTACCTCGCTCTGGGAAAACGGATGGTTCGCGAAATCGTAAAGAGAGTGAAGCCGCGGGCCGGCGAATTGGGCTCGACCCATGTGGATGCTGTGCTGCACTTGGCCCGGCGCGGCCACTCGGGACAGATTCTGCAGCTGCCGGGCGGCGTGGAAGTGCGCCGGGAGCACGACACGATGATCTTTCACGCAGCCCTGGCCGGCACCGGGAAGGCAGAGCCGGCCACTTTTTCGATGCACGTCCATTTGCCCGCGACCGGCGGGGAATTGCGGCTTGAAGCACTTTCCCGCATCTTGCACTTCCGGGTGATTGACTGGCCCGGAGAAGGGCGAGAAACTAGTAAGACAGGGGCGGTTCTGGACCGTGGCCGGTTGCGCGAACCTCTTGCATTGAGGAATTGGCGTCCCGGGGATGCCATGCGGCCAACGGGCCATCAGAACCGGCACACTCTGGCGCGGCTCTTGAACGAATTGGGCGCGAGCCGCTGGGAAAAAGAACGCTGGCCGGTGCTGACCAGCGCAGGCAAAGTGGCGTGGGTTCCAGGGTTGCCGGTGGCGGACGAGTTTGCAGTGGCTGAAGGGAGCCGTGCAGCGGTGGTGATTACCGAGGAATCCTCATCGTGAGCCGTGCGAAAGCTGCTTCCTACTCCGCGGCGCGGATTGCCGGCCGCGTGAAAACGCTGGGGCGCGCGATTTCGAAAGCGTGCGGCGGGCGGCGGCTGGATATGGTGGTGACGATGGACCGCTCGTTTGTGTTTGCGGCCGATCTGGTACGCGCGATTGACGGCCCGGTGGCGGTGCATTTTGTGCGTGAGGATGTGCGCGACGTGGAAATGGACGGGCGCGTGCGTCGCGAGGTTTTTTTCGGCAACCGGCAGACGACCGGCGGCGAAGGCGACTCGGAGTTCAAAGGGCGCGACGTTCTGCTGGTGGATGTGGTGCTGGAGAGCGGCGTGACGCAGGAATTTTTGCTGCGGCGCATCGGCGAGGGCAGGCCGAGGTCGCTGCGACTGGCGGTGTTGCTGGACAAAGCCTCGAAGCGCCGCGTGGCGCTGGAGCCCGATTACTTTGGCTTCCAGACCGCATCTAACTTAATGTGGTCTGGATACGGGCTGGCCGGATCCAATGGCCTGGGGCGTAACGGAAAAGCATTAGTCAGCGGCGAGAAGTCAGGCGGCAGAGCAAAGCGGGCAAAGAAGCGTAAGCGTTGAGACGGCGGTAATTATTTGAAGATTTTCGTACGGGCTTCATTGTGAGGGCAATGTGAATTCCACGGCAAAAACAATTTTATTCTGGATCTCGATCGTTTTCCTGGGCGTGATGCTTTGGAAACTGGTGTCCGCCAACGGGCAGCAGGCGCGTGAGGACACGCCAAGCTACAGCGAATTCATGGCCAAGGTGGACGAGGGCGACGTGAAGGAAGTGACGATGTACCTGTCGCCAAACAGCTACGAATTGCAGGGCGAGTATGTGCGCCCGGCAAATCACAAATTCCGCGTGACCGTGCCGAAGGAAAACTCACCGGAGATTACCAAGAACCTGCGGGACAAGGCTGTTCAACTGAGCGTGAAGGAAGTTCGCAGCGGCGACTGGGTTTTGATTCTGTTGAATGCCCTGCCCTTGCTGCTGCTGGCTGGCTTTGTGTTTTTCCTGATGCGGCAGATGCAGGCTGGCGGAAACAAGGCTTTGAGTTTCGGCAAGTCTCGGGCACGGCTGCTTTCCGCGCAGCAGAAAAAGGCGACCTTCAAGGATGTGGCGGGCAGCGACGAGGCGAAGGAAGAGCTGCAGGAGATTATTGAGTTCCTGAAGGACCCGCAGAAGTTCCAGAAGTTGGGCGGGCGCATTCCGAAGGGCGTGCTGCTGGTCGGCCCTCCGGGAACGGGTAAAACTCTGCTGGCGCGGGCGATTGCCGGCGAAGCGAACGTGCCGTTCTTTTCGATTTCGGGTTCGGACTTTGTGGAGATGTTCGTTGGCGTGGGCGCCAGCCGCGTGCGCGATTTATTTGAGCAGGGCAAGAAGAACGCTCCCTGCATCATTTTTATTGATGAAATCGACGCTGTTGGCCGGCATCGCGGAGCGGGCTTGGGCGGCGGGCACGATGAGCGCGAACAGACATTGAACGCGCTGCTGGTGGAGATGGACGGATTTGAAACCAACGAAGGCGTGATCCTGATCGCGGCGACGAATCGTCCCGACGTGCTGGATCCGGCGCTGCTGCGCCCCGGGCGGTTTGACCGCCGCGTGGTTGTGGCGCGCCCCGACGTGAAGGGCCGCGAGGAAATTCTTCGCGTGCACACGCGCAAGGTGCCTCTTTCGGATGACGTGGATCTTTCGATCATCGCGCGCGGGACGCCGGGGTTTTCCGGCGCGGATCTGGCAAACCTAGTGAACGAGGCGGCGCTGTGGGCCGCGCGGCAGAACCGGAAGTTCGTCGCGATGGACGATTTCGAAATGTCGAAAGACAAAGTGCTGATGGGCGTGGAGCGCAAGTCCATGATCCTGTCGGACGAAGAGAAGCGGAACACCGCGTATCACGAAGCGGGGCACGCGCTGGTGGCGGCAATGACGCCGGGCGCGGATCCGGTTCACAAGGTGACGATTATTCCGCGCGGCATGGCCCTGGGCTTAACTATGCAACTGCCCGAGGCCGACAAGCACACTTACACCAAGGAATTTCTGGAGGGCATGCTGGCCGTGCTGATGGGCGGACGCAGTGCCGAGGAAATTTTCCTGGGCCACATCACAACCGGCGCGGGCAACGACATCGAGCGCGCCACGGATATCGCCCGCAACATGGTTTGCGAATGGGGCATGAGCGACCTGGGGCCGCTGGCGTATGGCAAGAAGGAAGAAGCCATTTTCTTGGGGCGCGAGATTGCGCAACACCGCGACTTCAGCGAAGACACGGCGCTGCAAATCGATCGCGAAGTGAAGCGGATCGTAAGCAATGGTTATGAGGCGGCGAAGAATCTCTTGTCCTCGAACAGGGAGTTGCTGGACCGCATCGCGCAGGCATTGCTGGTGCGCGAGGTGCTCGACGCAAACGAGGTGAAACTGCTGATGGAAGGCAAGCCGCTGCCGGACAAGCCGCGGACGCCTCCCACACCGCCTCCAACAGCGGCGGCACCGGCGACCGATCCGAAGGTGGTGCGGCCCGAGATGCGCCCGGCCCCGGGCTTCACGCGCGGCGATTCGCCGGCAAAGGCATAAGAAGAAATCAGCTGTGACCGACGGGGGCACGATGTATCGTGCCCCTACTTTTTTGCGGGCGGAGGCGTACAATACGGCCATGGGACTGAAAGACGGCGAAAACCTGATTATTACTTGCCCGTGCTGCCAGGCGAAGCTGGTGGTGGACCCGGTGTTTGGCGCGGTGCTTTCGCATGAGGCTCATGTGAAGCCCGGGCCGGACGTGGATTTGACGCAGGCGCAAAGCATCCTGGAACAGCAGAAGAAGTCGCGCGAAGACAAATTTGCGGATTCTTTTTTCCAAGAGACGCACAAGGAAGATATCCTCGCCAAGAAATTTGAAGAGGCCATGAAGAAGGCCAAGGACGCGCCCGCCGGGAAACCGATCCGCGATTTCGATTTGGATTAGGAATCGTCCTTCTCCGCGAAACCTCTGTGAACCCTGCGTCTCTGCGTTATCATTCTCTTCCTTGTTTCTCTCCATGCATCGGGTTGCAGGATGAACCGGCAAAAAACTTATCAGCTGAAGCTAAGGTCGAAAACGTTGGTGCTGGGCGAGCGCACGCTGGTGATGGGTGTGCTCAATGTGACGCCCGACAGTTTTTCGGATGGCGGGAAGTTTTTCCCGGTGGCGGATGCGGTGAAGGCGGCTCTGGCGATGGAGCAGGCGGGGGCGGATATTCTGGATATTGGGGCGGAGTCGACGCGCCCGGGTTCCGCGGGCATTTCGGGAGAGGAAGAACTGGAACGCTTGCTGCCGGTGTTGCAGAGGCTCCATGGGCAATTAAAGATTCCCATTTCGGTTGATACGCAGAAGTCGCGCGTAGCGGAGTTGGCGATCGCCGCGGGCGCCGAAATACTGAACGACATTTCGGGGCTGCGGCTTGATCCGAAGATGGCCGAGGTGGCGGCGCGATCCGGGGTGCCGCTGATTTTGATGCACATGCGCGGAACGCCGAGGACGATGCAGCGAAAACTGTGGGCGAGGGATGTGATGAAGGATGTGAGCCGCGGGCTTCGTGAATCGGTGGCCGTTGCGCGGCGGGCAGGCGTGCGAAAAACGCAGATCATTCTTGATCCCGGGATCGGCTTCGGGAAAAGTTTCGCGCAGAATTACGAACTGCTGGCCAATCTGCCGGCGCTGGCAAAGCTGGGTTATCCGCTGCTGGTCGGGACTTCGCGCAAGGGATTTCTTGGCGCGACGCTGGCGCGGAACGGCAAGCCTTTGCCGGCCGAGCAACGAATTTGGGGAACGGCGGCGACGGTGGCGGCCAGCATCCTGCAGGGTGCGCATATCGTGCGCGTACATGACGTCGAGGAGATGGCGCAGGTGGCTCGCGTGACGGATTCCGTCCTGCATCCCGAGCTCCGACCAAAGAACGCCGTCGGATGAGGCTGTCAGTCCGCTATAATCCACGCGGCAGTTTGCGATCTACTGAGGAAACCATCCATGCGAAACCGGGGCTTTTTCGTTGTTTCCTTACTTCTTTGCTTCCTTTCCGTTCCTAATTCGTCGGCCCAGATTCCGGCGGTGAAGCCGGATTCGCTGCATCCCGGCTCGGCGGCACAGGGCGCGGCAGGATGTTCCGCAACGGAGGCATCGTCCTGCGCGCAGGCGGCGGCGAAAATTACGCCGATTGTGATGGGCGAATCGCCGCTGGAAGAAAATCTACGGCGGCTGACGGACGGAATTGGCGGGCGAGTGACGGGTTCGCCGGAGATGGCGAAGGCGGTGGAGTGGGGCGTGGCGGGTTTTCGCGCGGCCCGAGTGGACGTGCACACCGAAAAGTACATGCTGCCGGTGGCGTGGAGCGAGGGAGAAACGCGGCTGGAAGTAATGGGCGCGGACCGATTCCCGGTTTCGCTGGTCTCGCTCGGGCTTTCGCCAGCTACCCCGGCGGGTGGGATCGAAGGCGTGCTGGTGAATGTCGGCGGGGGCACGGAAGCGGATTTTGCGCGTGCGGGGAATGCTGTCAAGGGCGCGCTTCTGATTGTCCATACGGAGGTCAGCTACACCTGGGTTGATCTGTTTAATGAGTATAAGAATCCGCCGGCGATTATCGAACGGGCCGTGAAAGCGGGGGCGGCGGCGATTTTGTGGACCGGGGAGCGCGAGAGGAAACTGCTCTACCGGCACACGAATAGCACGGACGGAAAACTGGAGCGCCTTCCCCAAACGGTGGTGGCGCGCGAAGATGGCTTGCGGCTGGAGCGCGCGGCGCTGGCGAATTCTGGAAAATTGCGCGTGCGGTTGACCATGCTGAACAAAATCGGCGGGCCGATGGAGCAGCAGAACGTGGTGGCCGAGATTCGCGGGTACGAAAAGCCGGACGAAATCGTGGTGCTGGGCGCACATCTGGATTCGTGGGAGCTTGGTACGGGCGCGCTGGACAACGGCTGCAACGCGGCGCTGGTGGTGGAAGCTGCGCGAGCGATCAAGGCGAGCGGGCTGCTGCCCCGGCGGACAATCCGGTTCATTCTGTTCAGCGGCGAAGAGGAGGGATTGTTCGGCTCGTGGCAATACGTGAAGGAACATCGCGCAGAGATGGACAAGTACCGCGGCGTGGTGATTTTCGATTCAGGGATTGGCCGTGTGACCGGTTATTCGCTGGGCGGGCGGCATGACATCGAACCGGCGGTACGGGAAATCTTGAAGCCTTTCGCGGGCTGGGATGTGGACAACCATACCTTTGACGCGGACTGGGGCACGGACCATTTCGATTTCCTATTGGAGGGCGTGCCGAACCTGGTGGCGAACCAGGAAGTGGCGAACTATCTGGCGAACTACCACGCGGCTTCAGACACGTTCGAAAAGGTCGACATTCGCGAATTGAAGCTGAACACCGTCTTGGCGGCGGTGACGGCGTGGGGCATCGCCGACCGCGCGGAGCCGATTGGGCCGCGGTATTCGCGCACGCAGATCGAAACCATGATGAAGGAGACAGGGCTCGACCAGGAGATGAAGACGCTCGGCATGTGGGCGGATTGGGAAAGCGGGGCGCGCGGGAGAAAACCGTAGGACGGAGATCTGGCCGATCTAAAGATCGGCCACTCCGTGAAGCGCACAGGCTAAAGCCTGTGCCACCGTTGCACGAATGGAAAAGTGGGGCGCGCTTGCGGGCGCGGCCAGTGGCGTTCGAGCTATACTGAAGTGTGAGCGGAAATCCACAAAAAAGCGTAGTTTTGGCGGCGGAACGGGCGCAAGGCGCGTTCAAGATTCTGGCGCTGGACTACGGGCGGACGAAGATCGGTCTGGCGCTGGCGGACAGCGCGGCGCGGATTGCGCAGCCCTTCGACACCATGGAGCGCGTCAACCGGAATGAGGATATGCGCCGGTTGCGGGAATTGTCGCGGGATTTGGGCGTGCGGCAGATCGTGGTAGGCCTCCCTTTGCGGCTGGATGGCACAGGCGGAGAAATGGCCGACGAAGCGACGCGATTCGCCCAGCGCGTGCACAAGCAGATTGGCGTGCCCGTGGAATTGGTGGACGAGCGGCTGAGCAGCTGGGAGGCCGAGCGGATTCTGGAAGAGGAGATGGGGCGCCGGATTGTGCACGAAGAGACCCCGCACGGCCGGAAGAAGACGAAAGGCGCGTCGGATGGGAAGTACACAGTGGACGCGGTGGCCGCGATGGTGATTTTGCGCGAATATCTGGCACGCACCGCCCCTGGCGGAGGGGAGCCGCTAATTTGAAAATCCTCGCCGCCCTCATCCTGCTGGTTTTGCTTGCCGCCGGTGCCGCCGCCGGGTACGTCTGGTATTCCATAGAAAAACCGTACGGAATGATTCCGGCTGACGGATTGTATGTGGACATTCCGCACGGCGCTTCGCAGCGGGCTGTGGCGCATATTCTTGAAAAAGCCGGGGTGATTCGGAATTCGTTCGCATTCGAACTTTATGCCCGGCGGCATCCGAAGAGGGCACTTGAGGCGGGCGAATATTTGTTCGAGCATCCTCTCTCGGGCAAGGAAGTTTTCTGGAAACTGGCGAACGGCGAGGTCTACCAGCAGCCCTTCACGGTGCGCGAAGGCGAAACGATTTACGATATCGCGCGCGATCTCGAGGCCGCGAAGTATATGTCCGCTGATGATTTCCTGAAAGCAGCGGAAGATCCCGGCCAGATCAGAGACCTATTTCCGGTAGCAAGGACGCTGGAAGGGTTTTTGTTCCCCGCAACGTACAATCTGCCGAAGCACGCGCCCGCGGAGGAATTGACCGGGATGATGGTGCGAAAATTCCGCGAGGCATTGGCGAACGTGGTGCCGAACGAGGACCCGGCAACTGATCCTCCGGTTTTAATCGGCGCCGTGGTCACGCTGGCTTCGCTGGTGGAACGCGAAACACCGAAGCCCGACGAACGGCCGCTGGTGGCGGGCGTCTTCACAAACCGATTGGTGAAAAACATTCCGCTGCAGTGCGATCCGACGGTAATTTACGCGCTGCAAATGGACGATGAATACAAAGGCACGCTGACGCTGCGTGATCTGCACCTGAATTCACCGTACAACACCTATCGAAACAGAGGGCTCCCGCCCGGGCCTATCGGGAACCCCGGCGAAGTGGCGCTGCGCGCGGCTTTGCATCCGGCGGAGACGGATTATCTTTATTTCGTGGCCAACACCCAGGGCGGGCATTTTTTTGCGGCGACACTGGCGGAACACAACGAAAATGTGGCCAAATACCACCGCCTGCTGAGGGGCGAGCCTGCGGAACCTCCCGTGGTGGAAGCGCATCAAAAGCATACGGCAGTGCCGGCGTGCAAAGGCAAACGATGAGCGAAGTGGTCAAACACAAAAAGGACATGATCCTGGACGCGGCGCGCGGCCTGGGCGTACAGAAGTGGACCGTGGCGGAAATCGACCAACTGCGGCGCAAGCTGCTGGCCGATCACGGCGAAGCGGGGAAGACCGGCAACGATTACATCGCCGAGGTGCTGAAAGGCGCGGGCTGGAAAATCCAGGTGACCGACCGCGAGGAAGCGGAAGAGCGATTTGAGGAAGAGTTCGAAGACATTCTGCATTTCTCGACGCTGCAGGACGCGGAAGTGAGCCTGACGCGGCTGGACGAATTGCTGCGGCGTTTTCGGCAACATGGCGAACGCGCGGCCGTCGAGCGCGTGCTGGAGATTGCCCGGCTGGGCAAGCGGCGCGCGGAGATGATTTCGCGCAACCGCAAAGTGGAAGAGCGGAAGCGCAAAGAGAAAAAGGAAATCGCGGAGTGGTTCCGCATCTGGCTGGAGGCGCCGGACACATTTTTTGACTGGCTGGACGTGCGCAAGGCTTCGCCGGAATTCCACGCCACCTTTGGGGAAATCGAGGAAGAGTAATCTTGCCGCCGGAAAACAACCTGCCGGATTTGCCGCCCTATTCGCTGGATGTGCAGGCGATGGATCTTGGCTCCGATACAAAAGCCGTGGGGCTGGAATTAATTGAGACGGAAAGCCGCGAGCCTCTGCGCGGCAAAGAAGCCGCTTCGATCTGGGCCGCGGTATTTCCCGCGCTGGTGGGCGACGAAGCGTGGGTGCTGGATTTTTTCAGCCACCTGGATCGCGTTCGTGAGTATTGCAACGCGCATGAGGTTGAATTCCGGGAGGCTGCGAACCGCTGCCTGGTGATTCGTCCGCCAGCGGGCGAGAAATTGTGCGGGCTGGTTGCGCGTTTCGTAGGCGAGACCTTTGGATTGCGCTGCGGAGCCGCGGCGAAAGAAGCGGATGCAACTGTGGAGAGCGAGCTTTCGCATCGCGGGTTGGACGCTTATCAGGATGCGTACACGCGATACACGTTTTGCGCGATCTGCGAACCGGATGACGGGTGGATGACCCTGCTGAGCCGGAATTTGTGGCCCAGCGAAATTATCCGGCGCGCGCGGCCGGCGCTGCAGCCGTTTGACGTGCACATTGCACGGCCTCAGTGAGGGGCGGTTTGACGCTCCGCGGTATGGTTGCTAAATTGCCTAGTTTGGATAGAACACGTGGAATTCACGGATGAAACGCATCTGGAAGAGCATGATTTTGGTGACAGTGTCGGCGGCGGCTGGCGGCTGCCCGCGCACGGTCACGAAATCCACGAAAGTTCCCACTGCGGAGCGGCCCGTGGCGCGGGAAGCGAGCGAGGAGGAACTGCTCGATCGCTACAACGCCCTGGCGCGCGGGTTGAAAAGCCTTGATGCCACACTGGAACTGAAGCCGACCGCAGGCACGAAGTACAGCGGCGTGATTGACGAATACCACGAGGTGAAAGCGTTTTTGCTGGCGTCGCGCCCGTACAACATTCGCATGATCGGACAAGTGCCGGTCGTCGGAAAGACCGTGTTCGACATGGTCAGCGACGGCCAGACGTTTGAAGTGTCGATTCCGCCGAAGAATAAATTCCTGACCGGCCAGGTGGCGCTGGAACGGCAGAGCAGCAAGCCGATTGAGAATCTGCGCCCTCAGCACCTGGTGGATGCCGTGTTGTGGCCGGAAGTCCGCAAAGAGGAAGTGGTATTGATTGAGGAATACAACGACGAAAATGCGCGGTATTACGTGCTGACGGTGTTGCGCGGCGGATACAAGTCGGAAATCTTGCGAAAGATCTGGTTTGACCGCGCGGATTTGCGGGTGGTGCGGCTGCAGGCGTATGGACCGAAGGGCGCGCTGATTTCCGACGTGCGCTATACGAACTGGCAGCCAGCTGCGGCGGGCGGCGCCGAGGAATATCCGATGAGCATCCGGCTCGAGCGGCCTCGGGATGAATACAGGCTGGACCTGACCATCACCAGGATTACTTTGAACGAGCCGCTGGAGGCGGATCGCTTCAAGCTGGAAGCCCCGGCGGGAGCCGAAGTCGTTCACGTGGGTGAGAATTCCGAGGAGAAGCGGCCATGATGGGCCAGTTTGTCTGCCGGAATTTATTTCACCGCCCGGTGCGCACGCTGATCGGCGTCGTGGCCATCGCCGTGGAAGTGACCCTTGTCATCGTCATCGTGGGCCTTACGTCCGGCATGCTCCAGGAAACGGCGAAGCGCATCGAGGGAATCGGCGCGGACATTATGGTGCAGTCTCCTGGAACGCAGATGTTCATGGTGATGGGCAGCGCGCCGATGCCGATCAAGATCGGCGAAAAAATTC
>Ga0210406_10002631_pt1 | contig 20296 bp, 18 predicted proteins | sample IncBWC30MmetaG_FD_155454 | JGI IMG/M metagenome (GOLD analysis project Ga0210406, IMG submission 155454) | Forest soil microbial communities from Barre Woods Harvard Forest LTER site, Petersham, Massachusetts, United States - Inc-BW-C-30-M | ecosystem: Environmental > Terrestrial > Soil >... | reverse complement strand
GGCTCGGGCGGTATCGCCGGGAAGGCGCGGCGGGCTTGCGGGAGCGCTCGCACGCGCCGTTGCGCCATGGCCAAGCCCATGATGTCGCGGTGCTGCAAGCGGTGGTGAATTTGCGCGAGCGCTGGGGTTGGGGACCAAAGAAGCTGCGGGTCAAGCTTAGCGCGCTCCATCCGGAATTCCCGGTCCCGGCGGCGAGCACGATCGGGGACTGGCCGCGGCATGAGGGATTGGCCGGGCGGTCGCGGCGGCGGTGTCCGGCCTACGCGCAGCCCTTTGCCGGGTGAGTGCGGCCAACGACGTGTGGTGCACCGATTTCAAGAGCCTGCCCCTGGCCCGAACAGGGGGTGGTTCCGCACCGCCGATGGCCGGCGGTGCGATCCGTTCACCTTGACGGACGCGCACAGCCGTCACCTGTTGCGCTGTCAGGCGGTGGCCCGTAAGGATGAAGAGAACGTGCGGCCGATCTTCGAGGCGGCGTTCAAGGAGCATGGGTTGCCGCGGGTGATCCGTTCGGACAACGGTCCGCCTTTCGCCTCGCCCGGGGTGGGTGGATTGTCGCGGCTGGCGGTGTGGTGGATCAAGCTCGGCATCACGCCCGAGCGGATCGCCGCCGGCAAGCCGCAGCAGAATGGGCGTCACGAGCGGGTCCATCGTACGCTCAAGGAAGCGACCGCGACGCCGCCGGCCGACAACGGGCCGGCGCAGCAACGACGGTTCGACGACTTCCGCGCCCTCTACAACAACGAACGGCCGCACGAGGCGCTGGGACAGAAGACGCCGGCATCGCTGTACGAGCCGTCGCCGCGGCCCTACCCAACCGGCTCGACGACCCGAGCTACGGCGGCGATGTCGCGGTCCGCCGGGTGCGCAGCAACGGCCAGATCAAATGGGCGGGCGAGTTGATCTTTGTCGGCGAGGCGTTGATTGGCGAACCGGTTGGCGTCGCCGAGACCCAAAGGGGCGACTGGCTGGTGCGCTATGCCGATGTCGATCTCGGATACATCCATCCCCAGCGGCGCCGGCTTAGCCCGCGTCCGGTCCGCAGGACAAACAGGCCTGTGGATTTGGTGGAGATCGCTCCCGCGATCCCCACAACCCCACAGGCCCATCAACCACAACCCTGATGCTGAATGAACCAAAGTGTCACCCATCCAGCCGGTTCAATCTGTCACCCCTCAATCCGCTTGCACACCCGCGGAGCGGGAGGGTGAGGGGGCAGCAGGCGACGGATTTGGGCAGGTTTGATGCGTAGAACCACTGAACCGGACAGCCGTGGGCCAAGCCCAGCCAAAACGAGAGGCTGTAGCGTGTGTTTGGGTCTGAACCTGGTCCGACGATGATCAACCGGATTGCGGTATTCGCGTTGCCTCCCCGCAAGCCTCGTCGGTCGCACCTGCCGTTCTTTTACGGCTGGCTTCTCGTGGCGATCGCCTTCGTGACGATGGCGATCGGGGTCAACGCCCGCACTGCCTTCTCCCTGCTGTTTCCGGCGATCCTTGACGAGTTCGGCTGGGAGCGCGGCATGACCGCCGGAGCCTTCTCCTTCGGATTTCTCGTCTCGGCGCTGGCTACCCCTTGTGTCGGTTGGCTGATGGACCGCCGCGGTCCGAGACCGGTCATCGAGCTTGGCGTGTTATCGATGGGTAGCGGTCTGCTGTTGGCGGCGCTGGTTCACGAGCCGTGGCAGCTTTATCTGACCCTCGGTGCGCTGGTGGGCGGCGGCGTCAACTGCCTCGCCTATACCGGCCAGTCGCTTTACCTGACCAACTGGTTTGTGCGCCGTCGCGGCTTGGCTCTGAGCATCGCCTTCTCCGGTGTCGGCGTCGGCTCGGTCATCGTCCTGCCTTGGCTGCAATCGCTGATCGCGAGCGCCGGCTGGAGGACCGCCTGCTGGGCGCTCGGCATCATCGTCCTGGGGGTCTTGGTGCCGACGAACCTGTTGTTGAAGCGGCGGCCCGAAGATCTCGGCCTTGCGCCGGACGGCGCCGCATCGGGAAGTGCCGCGGCAAATCGGGGCGGGAACGTGGTCGATTACGCCTGGGCCGCGGTGGCATGGACGCTCGGCAAGGCGCTGCGCACTTCCCGTTTCTGGTGGATCGCGACGGGCTACTTCTGCGGCCTCTTTGTCTGGTACGCGGTGCAGGTCCACCAGACGAAATATCTGATCGAAATCGGCTTCGGCCCGACCGAGGCCGCCTGGGCGTTGGGTTTGGTGAGCTTGGTAGCGGTTCCTGGCCAGATCGGATTCGGCCATCTTTCGGACCGAATCGGCCGCGAATGGGTCTGGACCATCGGCAATGCCGGCTTCTTTGTCTGCTGCCTGACCCTGATCGTCCTCCAGGGCACCCCGACCAGAACTCTGCTGTACGTTATGGTCGCCGCGCAGGGGATACTCGGCTATAGCCTGACTTCGGTTATGGGTGCGATCCCCGCCGAGATATTTGAGGGCCCACACTACGGCAGGATTTTCGGTACGATTATGGTGTCGGCGATCCTCGGGGGCGCTGCCGGGCCGTGGGTCGCAGGCCTGCTGCATGGCGCTACCGGCAGCTATGCGCCGACATTCTGGATCGCGATCGCCTGCAGCACGATCTCCGCCGGCGCGATCTGGCTAGCAGCGCGCGGCAAGGTTAGAGCTGTCGCGGGACGCATCCATCGACCGGCTGCTGGTTAAGAAATGCGATGGAGGCAGATTGCGGCTTGGCATCGACTGCGGCGGCACACCATTTCGTTCGCTCCAACACTCACCGCAGAGCGCGCTCGAACAGGCCGAACACGGCGAAGAGCGCGACGAACCACAGCACCTCCAGCGCCACCCACACGATAATCTTCCACGGCCCGTCGTCTCGCCGGGCGTCGCGGCGGCGGATCTCGTCTTCGATCTCGCGGTTCCATTCCCGGACGATACGCTTGGAATCGGGCTCCATCATGTCGTCATCGGTCCGTGCTGGCAGAGGGGATCGCTGGCGTTTTCTATACGGTTGAATAATCCTCTAGCGTTTTCAACCGTTTGCTATTCGCTTTTTGGTTTCCTTTTGAGCAAACGTCGGGTTTCATGACAATCGTTAACGGGGGTTAACCGGCATAAGAACCGATCATCAACGAGCGACGGCCGCTCCGTCGCCACCAACCGGGGGACATTTTAATGCGATCGCTAATGGCGCACAGCCTCCTGTGGGGCGCTTGTCTTGCTGCGGGTGTCGTCGCTTCTGCCAAACCTTCTGCCGCTGCTAATTGCGCGCTTTACGCACGCGGGGTCACGGGTGTCGCACTTTTTGGCGCGGCCGGCGGCTGGTGGGCCGAGGCCCAAGGGCGCTACGAGCGCGGCCAAGTCCCGGCTGTAGGATCGATCCTTGTCTTCAAACGCACGCAGCGCATTCCCTCCGGTCACGTCGCGGTTGTCGCCAGAATCGTCAGCGCCGATGAGATCCTCGTCGACCACGCGAATTGGTACCACGGAACGGTGAGCCGTGGCATGTCGGTGATCGACACCTCGCCGGCGCACGATTGGACCAGCGTCGCCGTCATTCATACGCCGTCCGGAACCCATGGGGCCGACTATCCGACCTATGGCTTTGTGTATCCGAAACCGGCCCAGCGGGAGATTATCGAGGCTCACGACAGAAGCGGGTACACTTCCTACGCCGCAGACGAAGGCGCGCGCCCCGCCCTATTCCAGCTAGCGGTCGCCACCGACGACGTGCAGCGCAGCCTCGGCGCGGCAGCGGAGATCTCTGGAACTCATTATCACAAGGAAGGGGCCGCCCGTCCCACGCGCAAGGCGGCGCATTCGCACGCTCACGGCGTCGCGCACCACAAACCGTCCTCAGCACGCGCCGCCCCACAGGACCATATTGCCCATCCGCCGAGCCGCCCCGTAAGGACCACCGAGGCCAAGCATCATCGGGCCTAGCGCCCGTCCGATTGACAGCACCAGCCTGGGCGATCGTATGCTGACGGCCCGCCGTCAGATATTGGCGCTCTAGAGATGCCGTCACCCGAAACCGATCCCTCTCTGTTGCCGGCCCACATTTTGGCGTCCGAGATCGCCGCTCGCCGGCTCTCGCCCATCGATCTGGTCGATGCGCTGCTCGACCGCATCCAGGCGAAGGACGAGAAGCTGCATGCCTTTGTCGAGGTTTACGCCGAAGAGGCGCGGCTCGCCGCCGAGGCCGCCGACAAGGCGATCCGATCGGGGCATGCGATCGGCCCGCTGCACGGGGTTCCGATCGCCCTCAAGGATTTGATCGAAATCGAAGGGCGCGTGACGACGGGCGGCTCGATGGTCTGGCGCGACCGGCGATCGGCGGTGACCGCAACCCTTGCGCAACGCCTGATCGCCGCGGGGCTGATCGTGATCGGCAAGACGCACACGGTCGAGTTTGCGATGGGCGGCTGGGGCACCAACCAGCACCGCGGCACGCCGTGGAACCCGTGGGATCAGGCGGTGGCGCGCACGCCGGGCGGATCGAGCAGCGGCTCGGGGGTTGCCGTCGCGGCGGGTTTGGCGCCCTGGGCGATCGGCACCGACACCGGCGGTTCTGTGCGGCTGCCGGCGTCGTGGTGCGGCCTCACCGGCCTCAAGACGACGATCGGCCGGGTCAGCACCTTCGGGATCCTGCCGCTGAGCCCGACCCTCGATACGCCTGGGCCGATGGCGCGCTCGGTCGAAGACGCAGCCTTGCTCTACCAGGTCATGCAGGGGCCGGACCCGCTGGATCCGCGGACCCGCGGCATTTCCCCCGGCGATCCGATGCCGATGCTGCGGCGCGGGGTGCACGGCCTGCGGCTCGGCCGCATGCCCGAGGCGGAACGCGCGGAGGTCGACGGCGAGGTCCTCGCCGCCTATGACGCGGCGCTAGAGCGCCTGGAACGGCTCGGCGCCGAGATCGTCACCCCGGATCTGCCGTGCCGGTTCGGCGACTACACCGAGCTGACCGGTCGAATTATCGGCGCCGAGGGTTACTTCCTGATCGGCGAGTTGATCGATGATATGAGCTTGCCGATCGACGAGGCGGTGCGGCCGCGGATCGCTTCCGGCAGAGGAATTTCGGCGCGTGATTATCTCGCGGCATTGCGCGATCGCGAGGATGCAAAGCGGGAATTTGCCGCCGCGATCGCCGATGTCGATGCCCTGCTGACGCCAACCACGCAAACGGCAGCCGTTCCGCTGACTGCGGTCGACCAGACCTCGACGCCGGCGCATTTCACCCGCTTTGTCAATTTCCTCGATCTCTGCGCGCTCGCACTGCCCAACGGCTTTACTGCGACGGGGCTGCCGATTTCGCTGCAGATCGCCTGTCGTGGCTATGACGAGGCAACCGCCTTGCGGATCGGCTGGGCCTATCAGCGGGAGACCGATTGGCACGAGCGCCGGCCGCCTGGTACCGTCTGACGGCCCTAATTGCCGAGGCCGAAGCGGCGGCCGAGGAAGTCGAGCACGTCGCCGGCACAGCGGTCGGGAAAGGCGTCGCAGATGTTGTGCGGGGCGCCGTCATAGACCCGCATTTCGACGTCGCGAACAAGCCGGCGGAACGGCTCGTAATTCGCGGTCGAGCCGATCGGCTCGGCGCCGGGCACCACAACGAGGGTCGGGCAGGCGATGCGACCGAGCTCGTCGCTCCAGTCGTAGCGCGCCATCAGCAGCACGAACTTGCCGATATAGGCGGGATCGTTCTTGGCGGCCTCGTCGAGAAACCACTCGACGAGCCCGGGATCCACCTTGTCGAGCGGCAGCCGGTCGGCGATCGTTTCGGCGAGGAAGGCGCGCAGCCCCTTGGCCTCGATCTGCGGGATCCAGCCTGGCGCCTGGCTGTTCTTGAGCCCCGGGGTCGAGCCGAACAGCATCAGGCTGCGCACCCGCTCACCCTGCGTCATCGCCAGCTGCTGACCGAGATAGCCGCCCGCCGAGTTGCCGACGATATGGGCGCTGGCGCAGCCGAGATGGTCCATCAGCTCGGCGACATCCTTCACCAGCCGCTCGAGCAAGAGCTCACGGTCGGCCGGCGGCACCGGCGAATTGCCGTGGCCGCGCAGATCCATCCGCACCAACCGATAATGCCGGCTGAGTGGCGGAACCCAGGCGTAGTAGCGCCGCGCGCTGCCCATCGCCGCGTGCAGCAACAGGAGGACCGGCGCGGTCCTCCACGGGTCGGTGAAGTCGTCAATGTAATAGGCGAGCCGCACACCATCGCTTGCACTAAAGGTCTCCACTGCAGCCTCCCGAATTATGTAGCAAATACACCTCGCTCTAAGCGCTCACCCGGCTGGCGGGATTGCCCGACCGTCCCCCGGCAAACTGCCCGCGCCGGTCCCGCACCCCCTGTTCCCCCTGTTTTATCGGGTCGAGATCAGGCATCGCCAACTCCGATAATGACAACCTCGCACCCGCTCAGGGTGCCGATATCCGCAAGTATATATAATTTGATTAGGGCAATTTAACGGCTGTCAATACCGTGAGCCGGGACCGTCGGCAGCCTCCCCTGAATTCACCGGCGTTCTTGCCTGCGCCTCGGCGATCATCTACGACGTCGGGAAATCGGGCAACCCGTTCGCCATGGAGACGTCATGAAGGTCGGGATCTTTCTCACCTGCCAGCACCCGCCCGGAAGCGACATGATCGCTGCCTTGGAGGGCCAGTATGCGATGACGCGGCTGGCGCGCGACCGCGGCTGGGATGCCGTCGCCACCGGGCAACATTACCTCAGCGAAGGGGTGCGCCAGGTCCAGCTGGTGCCGTTCCTGGCGCGGCTGGCCGCCGAGGCCGGCGAGATGACCGGCATCGCCGGGGTGCTGTTGACGACCCTGCACAATCCGGTCGAAGTCGCCGAGCACATTGCCTCGCTCGATGCGATCTGGCGCGGCAATTTCATCTTCGGCGTCGGGCTCGGTTATCGCGATGTCGAGTTCGACGCCTTTGGGGTGCCGCGCGGACAGCGCGTGCGCCGCTTCGAGCAATGTCTGGAGATCGTCAAGCGTTTGTGGACCGAGGATAATGTCAGCTTCGAGAACGATATCTGCAAACTCAACAACGTCACGATGACCTGCCGGCCGGTCCAGCAGCCCCACCCGCCGATCTGGTTCGCCGCCAACAACGACCGCGCGGTACGGCGGGCGGCCCGCCTCGGCGACAGTTGGTTTGTCAACCCGCACGCGACGATCCCCGAGATCACCCGCCAGCTCTCTCTCTATCGCGACGAACTGGCGCGCTTGGGCAAGCCGTTCCCGCGCGTGTTGCCCTATGCTCGAGAGATCTATTGCGCCAAGGACACCCGGACGGCGCTGGAAATGGCCGGACCCTACCTCGCCGAGAAATACCAGACCTATGCGAAGTGGGGACAGGACGAGGTCCTGCCGGGCGACGACACGTTCGACCAACCCTTTGCCGCGTTGCTGCGCGACCGGTTCGTCCTCGGCAGCCCCGAGGAATGCTACGAGCAGCTGCGTCCGTGCTGGGAAGAAGCCGGCGCCAATTTCCTGATCTTCCGCACCCACTGGAGCGGCATGCCGGTCGTTCACGCGCTCGCCAGCATGCGCCTGATCAGCGACGAGCTGCTGCCGGCGTTGCAGCGGATTACCCCAGCCATCGCGGGGCGAGTGAACCCCTAACCGTCTAAATCGGCCAAGAGGACCGCCGTACTCGCCTTTTTTCCTTTTTGTTGCTATGATTACGGTGGTTCTATCGTAACGGGTGCGACGGGCCGTGCCGACGGTTTATGCGCTGAAGCCGCGTTTCCAGGCCGTATTGCGGCCTTTCGTCGGCCGGCTCGCTGCCGCCGGCGTGACCGCCAACCACGTCACAATCGCGGCGGCGGCCGGCTCGCTTGCAGCGGGCCTGCTCGTCGGCAGTCTCGTCGAAGACCGGACGATGTTCTTACTGCTGCCGCTGTGGCTCCTGGCGCGCATGGCGCTCAATGCCGTCGACGGCATGCTCGCGCGCGAGTTTCGCCAGCAGAGCCGGCTCGGCGCCTATTTGAACGAGCTCGGCGATGTCGTCTCCGACGCCGCACTCTATGCCCCGTTCGCGCTGGTTTCGCCGTTCGGCCCCTTCAACGTAGGCAGCGTCATTGTGTTGGCAGCAATGAGCGAGTTCGCCGGGGCGCTCGGCCCGATGATCGGCGTGTCGCGGCATTATGAAGGGCCGATGGGCAAGAGCGACCGCGCTGTCGTCTTCGGCGCTCTCGGATTGTGGCTCGGTATCGGCGGGACGTTGCCGGAGTGGCTCGGCGGGCTGGTGCCGCTGATCGCCGGGCTGCTGGTGCTGACGATCGCCAATCGGGTGCGCGGCGGGCTCGCCGAGGCGAGAGCGGAGGGCGCGGCGGCAGCGCCGGTCACTCCCGCTGCAACCTCGCTGCGTGCGGTCGAAGACCGCAGCTTTCGCACATCCGACGGCACCGAGCTGTTCTACCGGTACTGGCCGACGCGATCGGCGAGGCCGCAAGGTGCTGTCGCGCTGTTCCACCGCGGCCACGAGCACGGCGGCCGGATGGCGCACCTCGCCGATGAGCTCGATCTCTCGGATTTCGCGATCTTTGCCTGGGACGCGCGCGGCCACGGCCGATCGCGCGGCGAGGTCGGCAATAGTGCGGGCCTCGCCACCTCGGTGCGTGACGTGCAGGACTTCATCGACCACATTGCCGCGACCTACGGGATCGCCACGGAAGATTTCGCGATCGTCGCCCAGAGCGTCGGCGCGGTGCTGGTCGCCGCCTGGGCGCATGATTACGCGCCGCGTGTCCGCTGTCTGGTGCTGGCCTCGCCTGCGTTCAGGGTCAAGCTCTACCTGCCGTTTGCACGCAGCCTGCTGAAGCTTCGCTACGCGCTCTTCGGCCATTTCTTTGTCAATTCCTACGTCAAGGCGAGGTTCCTGACGCACGACCCGGAACGCGTCGTCTCGTATGACGCCGATCCGCTGATCACCCGGCCGATAGCGGTCAATGTCCTGCTCGAGCTATACGAAGCGGGAGCGCGGATGGTAGCCGATGCGCGGGCGATTATCGTGCCGACCCAGCTCTTGATCTCGGGCGCGGACTGGGTTGTGGACACTGAAATACAGCACCGCTTCTACGAGCGGCTGGGAGCCCCGACTAAGGAGCGCCACGTGCTCCCCGGCTTCTTCCACGACACGCTCGGCGAGCAGGATCGGCGGCTTGCGATCGACAAGGCGCGCGCCTTTATCCTCGCCCGCTTCGCCGATGCACCCGAAGCGCTGTCGCTGCTCGACGCTGACCGGATCAGCTACACCCGAGACGAGGCCGATGCGCTGGCGTCGCCGCTGCCGCAATTGTCCCCGCGCGGCGTCTACTGGGCGGCGGCGCGACTGGCGATGCGGATCGGGGGGCGGCTGTCCGCCGGCATCGAGCTTGGCCACACCACCGGGTTCGATTCCGGCTCTACCCTTGATTATGTCTACAGAAACCACCCGCGAGGTGCCGGGCCGCTTGGCCGCCTGATCGACAAGGGTTACCTCGATTCGATCGGCTGGCGCGGCATTCGCCAGCGCAAGCTCCATGTCGAGGAGCTGGTGCGCGCGGCGATGCAACATCTCGCCGATCGCAACATGCCGGTGCGGGTGGTCGACATTGCCGCCGGTCACGGCCGCTATGTGCTGGAGGCGCTCGCCGGCAGCGCCGTCGCACCGCAATTGATCCAGTTGCGCGACTACAGCGATCTCAACGTCGCAGCCGGCAACAGGCTGATCGCGGAGAAGGGGCTCGGGTCGGTCGCCACTTTCGTCAAGGGCGACGCCTTTGATGGCACCGCTCTGGCGGCGATCAAGCCAACGCCGACGCTCGGTATCGTCTCCGGGCTCTACGAGCTGTTCGCCGACAACACGATGGTCCGGCGTTCGTTCGAGGGCCTCGCGGCCGCAATCGCGCCGGGTGGTTACCTGATCTACACCGGACAACCCTGGCACCCGCAGCTCGAATTTATCGCCCGGGTGCTGACCAGCCATCGCCAGGGGCAGCCTTGGGTCATGCGTCGGCGCACCCAGGCCGAGATCGACCAGCTCGTTGCCGCGGCCGGGTTCCGCAAGATCGAGCAGCGCATCGACGAATGGGGCATTTTCACGGTCTCGCTCGCTGAACGGATCGCCGTCTGACATGAGCGAGGCGATCGCGCTCGCGCTGCCGACCGATGAACGACGCCCGTGGGCGCGTGCAGTCGCATGGCTCAGTCTGCTCGGCCCGTTTTTCTTCCTCAGCTACGGCACCGCCAATTGGCTGGCGGCACAACGCGCCGAGGTCGGATCCGTTGTCTTCGGTTGGGAGCGCGCGATCCCGTTCCTGCCCTGGACGATTGTGCCTTACTGGTCGATCGATGCGTTTTACGGCTTGTCGTTATTTGTCTGCGCCAATAAGGCCGAGCTCGACACCCATGCCCGCCGGCTGCTGACCGCCCAGATCGTCGCGGTGACCTGCTTCATTCTGTTCCCGCTGCGCTTCACATTTGAGCGACCGCAAGCGACGGGGGTCGCCGGCGCGCTGTTCGACGTCCTGACGAGCTTCGACAAGCCGTTCAACCAGGCACCGTCGCTGCACATAGCACTGCTCGTCATCCTCTGGCCGCTCTATGCCCGGCACGTGCCGCGCTGGGCATTGTGGCTGGTGCACCCTTGGTTCGCGCTGCTCTTCCTCTCGGTGCTGACCACCTACCAGCACCATTTCATCGATCTGCCGACCGGCGCGCTGCTCGGCTTATTCTGCCTGTGGCTATGGCCTGACGCAGCGGCGAGCCCCGTGGCGGGCGCCCGTCTTACGCTCGACCCAAAGCGCCGCCGGCTGGCCGCCGGCTACCTCGCCGGCGCCATGCTCTTTACCACAACGGCCTTTGCCGGTGGGCTCGCGCTGTGGCTGCTGTGGCCGGCGGTCTCGCTGGCCCTTGTTGCCGCTAATTACGCCGCGCTTGGGGTCCGCGGCTTCCAGAAGGGCACGGATGGTCGAATGAGCCTGGCGGCCTCCTGGCTGCTGGCGCCCTACCTGATCGGCGCCTGGACGAACTCCAGGCTATGGACGCGGGGGCAGCCCCCATCCGTCGGCATTCGCGACGGTGTCTGGCTCGGGCGCACCCCCTGGCCGCGCGCAGCCCCCGATTTCGCACTCATCGTCGATTTGTGTGCCGAGCTTCCCGGCCGTCCTGGAAGCCGAGGCATGCCTATGCTCGACCTTGTTGTCCCGGCGCCGGCGCAATTGGCCCGAGCAGCGGCCGAAATCGAACAGGCGCGCGCCACGGGCCGCGTGCTGGTGTGTTGCGCGCTCGGTTACTCGCGCAGCGCGGCCGCCGTCGCCGCGTGGCTGCTGACCACCGGTCGGGCGGCCACCCTCGACGCGGCGATTGCCGAGATCCGCCGTGCGCGCCCGCGCATCGTCCTCGATAATGGCGCCCGCGCCGCCATCGCCCGGGCGGCAGGGCACACGGGGTGACCACGCCGGATCTCGCATCTCGACAGCTGGTCGCCGGCGCAGCGTGCCTGCTCGATCAGGGCCGCGTCATCGACGGGCTGTCGCGCTTGCTGACGGGGGCGGCACTGCTCGTGTTGCTGCTACCGACAGTCCTCCCCGCGAGCCCCCAGAGGCTGCCGATCGCGATATTGGCGGCAGTCGCTCTCTTGGGCATGGTCGAAACCTTCTACGCGGTTCGCGTCGGGTTCGATGCGGCTTTGTTTCACCGGCTGTCGGCTGGACCCGAGGCTGTCGATTTCGGCACTCTCGACAAGGCGCTTGCGCGGCTCGGCCTGGTGGGCAAACCGCGGCCCGAGCGCTCCACAGCAGACCGCGTGGCCGGCGCCTCCCGTCTCCTCCAACGCCAGGCGGTAATGCTGGGGCTACAGGCGGCCTTGATCGCCGCTGCTGTGGCGCTTTGCCAATGACAGACGGATCGTGATCGCCAGGCTGTTCGCCATAGCCGTGACGATCTTCGCCCGCATCGTTACCGGGGTGCGCGGCGAATGGCGGGGCTGTCTGCCGGAGGCGCGCCAGCGCATCTATTTCGCCAATCATTCGAGCCACGGCGATTTCGTGCTGATCTGGACCGTCTTGCCGGCGGCGCTGCGGCGCTGCACCCGCCCGGTTGCGGCTGCCGATTATTGGCGGCAAGGCCGGTTACGCCGTTTCATCGGCGACAAGGTGTTCGACGCCGTGCTGATCGACCGCGACCCGGCATCGCGCCAAGCCGATCCAATCGAGATCCTGCTCGCGGCACTCGATCGCGGCGCCTCGCTGATCTTCTTCCCGGAGGGAACGCGTAACACGACAAGCCAGCGGCTGCTGCCGTTCCGCAGCGGTCTCTACCGCCTCGCCAGTGCGCGGCCGCAGGTCGAGTTGGTGCCGGTGTGGATCGACAACCTCAACCGCGTCCTCCCCAAGGGGGAAATCATCCCGCTGCCTCTGTTATGCACCGTCACCTTCGGCCCTCCGGTAAGCATGGCCCCGGGAGAAGAGAGCGGGCCGTTTCGTGAGCGCAGCCGTGACACATTGCTGGCGCTGGCTCCCGCCGTCGAGGGCGAAGTGTGAGCGCCGGCCAACAGACGCTGGCTTTATTTGGCGGCGTCACTGCCATCCTTGTCGCAGCGTCACTGATTGGTTTCGTTCTGACCTCTCGCTATGCCGAAAGCCCGGTCGTCGGCAACCTGAACGCCCGGATCAAGGCGTGGTGGGTGATGGTCTCACTGATCGGCCTCGCCTTCGCCTTGGGCAAGGCCGGCATCATCGTGCTCTTCGCGCTCGCCTCGTTTGCCGCATTGCGCGAATTCCTGACATTGACCCGCACCCGCCGCGGAGATCACTTGGCGCTGGCGGCTGCCTTTTTTGTCGTGCTGCCGCTGCAATACTATCTGATCTCGATCGAATGGTACGGGCTCTATTCGATCCTGATCCCGGTTTACGTTTTCCTGCTGTTGCCGATCGTGGCGGCATTGCGCGGCGACACTGCCAATTTCATGCGGCGGATCGCCGAGGTGCAATGGGGGCTGATGATTTCGGTCTATTGCGTATCGCATGTGCCGGCATTGACGACATTACCAATCCCGGACTTCGCGGATCGCTCGCTGCTGCTGATCGCCTTTCTGATCATCGTCGTGCAGTCGAGCGATGTACTGCAATATGTTTGGGGCAAGCTGCTCGGCCGCCACCAGATCGCGCCTAGCCTGTCACCCTCAAAAACGGTCGAGGGCTTTGTCGGCGGGATTGCCAGCGCCACCTTGTTGGGTGCGGCGCTCTGGTGGATCACGCCGTTCTCGTCCTGGCAGGCGGCGATCATGGCGCTGGTGATCAATCTGATGGGGTTCTGCGGCGGCCTCGTTATGTCGGCAATCAAGCGCGACCGCGGCGTCAAAGATTGGGGCCAGATGATCGAAGGTCACGGCGGCATGCTCGACCGCCTCGACTCGGTCATCTTCGCCGCCCCAATCTTCTTTCACCTCACCCGCTATTGGTGGGCGGTGTAATCGGTCAAGCCCCCGGCGGGAAGAAGACGAGGGTGCGGACCTCGAGGCGTTCGCGCGGCGGCGCATCGGCTGGCGAGGTCGGATCGTCGAAGCCGGTGTGGGGGGAAAAACGGTGCGGGCCCTCGAGCGCCGAGTCGAAGCAGCGGATCAGTACGGCCTCGTCGGCCTGCATCTTCGGGAAATAGTAATAGCGCTGGTTCGGATTGTAGGTGATCGAATAGGTCTCGCCGGTGCGGTCCGGATATTTCAGGTCACCGGCGATCAGGTTTTCCTCTTCGAGGCTCTGCGCGTCACACAATGCCAGAGGCGACTCCAACACTGGGCCACGGATTGGCCGCCACAAATTGATGATCGCAAAGCGGTTCTTCAGCAGCGCCTCCGCCTCGTCGCCCATCAGATCGCGTACCCGCTGCGGGGAGGACCATGCCGTGTAGTCGTTGTGAAGGCGCTTTGCCGGGATTTTAATGCCGCTGCCCTTGATAGCGGCCATTGCCGCGTTGCGCACGATGTGATCGAACGCCACGACGCGCACGGCACCTGTCGCCGCCTGCATCACCTGCTCGCATTCCGGGTAGTAGACGGCCTTGATCTGCTCCTCATCGTAGAAGTTCGTGACCGCCGTCTGATGCTGCAGCAGCACGAAGCCCTCTCTGTCCAGGGACAGATCGCCGATCATCGGCCGCGCATCGCGAATGGGCACCCGATGGGTCTCGCTCTTACCGGTCCTCACCGGCGCCCCTGGCGGCGGCTCGTAATTGTAGGCGACCGGCTTCTCGGCCATCGGAACGAGAAAGTTCAGCGGTGCTACGACGCTCTTCAAATCCGCGACTGACGAGCCATCCATCCTACCCTCCGCAACTGCAACCCTTATCTGTTGCAACCCTAGAAGAGGGTAGCTTCACCGTCAACCTGCGACGGGGTTGTCGCCTGTCGCAACCATGTGCGACACGTATCTTTGTTTCCCAGGATGTCTGGAGCACCAGCCATGTCGGATGTCCACGCCGGATACATCCGGTATCCGACCGGTCGAGCCCGAGCAGGCACCTCGGAAGCGCGGCGGCGGGACGAAGCCGATACAACCGCGTTTGCTCGTTTGATGCGCTGCAACCCTGGCGTGGCGCTAGTGGTAGGGCTTGTCGCATGCGCGTCGCTGGGACCGGCTTGCGCCGCCGAGTCCGTGCGTTGTGGGCCGTTCGCGCACGAACAATTACCGACCCCGATGCCGTCACCATACTCCAGTGCGCTCGAGCGGGCGAAATGGATTAGTGAAGCAGTCAAATCCAGCCCGTACTCGATCCTCTTTTTTGGGGATTCGCTGACCGAGGGATGGGACGCCGCGGTCTGGGAAAAAAGCTTGGCGTCCCGCGGCGCGCTGAACGCTGGCGTGAGCGGAGATCGCACCGACAACCTCTTATGGCGGCTGCAAAACGGCAATCTCGCCGGTCCGCCGCCGCAAGCGGTGGTGCTGCTGATCGGCACCAACGATCTCGCATACGGCCGCTCGCCGGCTCTCACCGCAGACGGCATTCGCGCCAACCTCGACGAACTGCAGCAGCATTTTCCGGACACGCGGATGCTCCTGCTCGGCCTGTTGCCGCGGGAAGCATCTCCGACAGCTCGGCTTCGCGTCGAGACCACCAAGGTCAACCGACTGATCCGCGACTGCGCCGACGGCCAGCACGTCTTCTTTGCCGATATCGGCGATGTCTTGCTCGACGGCAACGGACAGTTGACCGTGGCGATCTCGCCCGACGGGCTGCACTTCACCGCGCGCGGCTATTGGCTCCTCGCCTCTCGTCTCGACCCGGAGCTCGACCGGCTGCTGCGCCCGGCGCGGTAGGTCGGCCTGTCTTGTTGGTCACCACCTTTTATTTGGCCGCCGTCTCCGAGAGGCGGTGCGACAGAGCCAGCGCCAATTTCTGGTGCTGCTCGATGGTCGGCAGGGTCTTTTGCGCAAATTGCTTCAGTTCGGCGTTATGCGCCGAGCCGGACTCTTGCCGAAAGAGCTTAACCGCCTTGTCATGGTCATCGACCATCAGGCGCATATATTGCTGGTCGAAGGCCTTGCCGTGCATGCTCTTCAGGTGGTCAGGGATCCTTTGGTGCTCGGAGGAGAGCGTGTTCGGCATCTCGATCCCGAGACCTGTGGCAATCGAGGTCAGCTCGGTATTCGCCGCCGAGTGATCCTGTACCATGCGCTCGGCAAAGTGCTTGACCTCGGGATTGGCCGATTTCTCGGCGACCTTGCTGATCTCGACCTCGGTCATGCCGCCCTCGGTCGTTCCGCGAGCGTTCGCCAGATTCGTTTGGATTGACAATATCGCAATAATGGGGTAAAAGATGCGGACGTTTTAACGATCTGACCTTACAATGATGATTCACGCCTGCCTGCCGATTTGGCCATGTTGCGGTCAGATGAAATCTCAGGTTGGGCTTGCGCCTGAATCCCACCTGTATTTTCAGGCGGCGAGAGGGGGGATTTCGCGTAATACGAAAGTGAACACGTCGTTGTCATCGTAGGCTCCAGACTGCGCTGGTCCTTCAACCACAAGGCGACCCTGTAACCATGCCGGATTATCGGATCTTTGAGGCCGGCGAGGTCGTGCTTCAGTCGGGGCTGACCTACCGCCGGGCGCGCCTCGCCTATAAGACCTACGGCGCGCTCGACGCGGCGAGGTCGAACGTCATCGTCTATCCGACCTCCTACGGGGCGCAGCACTACGACCTCGAATGGGCGATCGGAGAGGGCAAGGCGCTCGACCCGAGCAAGTACTTCATCGTCATCATGAACAAGTTTGGCAACGGCCTCTCCTCCTCGCCGAGCAATACGCCCCCGCCATTCGACCGCGCGCGCTATCCGCATTTCACGATGACCGACAATGTCCGCGTCCAGCAGCGGCTCCTGCAGGAAGTCTTCGGCATCCGGAGAGTCAAGCTGGTCTATGGGTTTTCGATGGGCGCGCAGCAGGCATTCCATTGGGGTGCTCTCTTCCCCGAGCGGGTCGAGCGCATTGCGCCAATCTGCGGCTCGGCCAAGACCTCGCCGCACAATTTCGTCTTCCTCGAAGGCGTCAAGGCGGCATTGACCGCCGACCCCGCGTGGCAGGACGGCTGGTTTGCGACACCCCCGACGCGCGGCTTCCAGGCGATGAGCCGGGTCTATGCCGGTTGGGGTTTGAGCCAGGCATTCTACCGCGAGGAGGAGTGGCGCAACCTCGGCTATTCCTCGCTCGAAGATTTCCTGGTCGGCAATTGGGAGGGCGGCTTCCGGCGGCGCGACGCCAACGACCTGCTCGCCATGTTGTGGACCTGGCAGCACGCCGACATCAGCGCCAACGAGCTCTACCGCGGCGACCTCGGCACCGCACTCGGTGCTATCACCGCCGATGCGATCGTTATGCCGTCGGAGACCGATCTTTACTTCACCGTCGAAGATAATCGCCGCGAGGTCGCCCGCATGCCGAAAGCCGAGCTGCGGCCGATCCCCTCGATCTGGGGCCATCGCGCCGGTAACCCAGCACAAAACCCTGACGACGCCAAATTCATCGACGACGCGGTGCGCGAGCTCTTGGCGCGCTGACCATCCAAAGCGCTTCTCGAACTACTTCTCGTTGCCGCTTCCCGTTCTGGCACCTAGTGCTCAGATTCATTCGGACAATTCATCGCAGTATCCCTCTTCTCCTCTTCCCGGCGAAAGAGGCGGTCAGAAAATCTTGCGGACGCACAAATTCCATCGTCCTCGCGCAAGTGGAGACCCAGGGGCAAGCGACTGGCCGGTCGCGCACCCCTGTTCCACCTGTTTTATCAGGTCGAGATCAGGCACCGCCAACTCCTACAACGACAATCTCGCACCCGCTCGGGATGCCGATGCCCGCATAGATATAGTGATATTATAGCAATTCTATGGTTGTCGGTACCGCAAGTCGGGAGCGTCGGTGCACCCGGGTCTTCCGACGAAGGGGGGATTCCGGGTGCACCATCTGATTGGGTCTGAGTACTAGGGGTGCCCCGAGCGCCGCCACTACCGGCAGCCGGGCCGCTACGGCGCCACTGTGGTCCAGATGCGGCCATAGTGCGAGGGAATCGCCAGCGCGACCTCCTGTAGCGCGGGCACGTTCTTGAGGTCGAGAACGCCGCCGTGCAGCTCCTCGATGTAGTCACCAGCTATTGGAAACCAGAATGGCACAGTTTGGTCCGTGTCGCCGATATTGATAGCGACGAGCGTGTAGCGCGCGCCCTCATAGCGGGCAAACATGAGCACGCCGCGTCCTTGGTAGTGCTCCCAGTCGTTGAAGAAGTAGTAGTTCCCGCGCCGGATGTGGGCGCGCTCATGCCGGATGCGCAGCAGCTTGCGGACAAGGTTGACGATCGGCTGGCCGGAGCCGTCGTAGAAGTAATCCCAGCGGAGCGGGCGCAAGAGGCCCACACGCCCCTCACCGACGTCCGGGAGGAAATAGTTCTCGGCGAATTCCTCGCCCTGCCAGAGCATAGGAACGCCCTTGCTCATGAGAAGGGCGATAAGGTAGGGCTGCAGCATGAACCAGCGGCCGCGATCACCCTCCTGAAACAGCGGGTTTCCTGCTTCATCGAGGTTGTAAGTGCCGAAGTTGCACAGGAAGCGCTCGTGGTCGTGGTTCTCGATGTACTGCAGCGCGGACTTAGGTATCGCGTCGCCGTTTGTCGTCTCCTGCTCCGGGTAGCCGAAAAGCCCGAGGCACAGTCCGAGGTCGAACAGCCGACCGCGGTCGCCGCGCGCGACGCTGCGCGCCGCGTCGAAGGTGCGGTTCTGCCAGGTACTGGTTGAGTAGGTAGTGCGCAGCACGCCCTCCGGATCCTCGAGCTGCTCGGCCATTTGCACCAGCGCTAGCGGTTCATCGGCACCCGCGTCGAAGCGGGCCCACCAGGGCTCGCCTTGCGAGACCTTCGTCTTTGTGAGCTGGTACGTCTCGTAAACAAGGCTGGCGTAGCCGACGCCGAGCGGCCCATCCCAGTAATTCGGAACGCAGTCATAGCGGAAGCCGTCGACGTGGTACACGTCTAGCCAGTGGTGGTTGACCGTAAAGAAGTAGTCGCGCGTGATTTGGCGGTTAAAATCGGTGCTCTTGCCGAAGTTGCTGAAGTAATCCTCCGCGAAAGGCCCCATGAACGGGTTCTCGCGGTAATGCAAGCGCGTGTACGCGTCATAATACGGGAAATCCACGCCGGTGTGGCCGTAGACGACGTCGACAATAACCGCGATGCCGTGCTGGTGGCACTGGTCGACGAAAGCCTGGAAATCCGAGCGCCTGCCGAAGCGCTCGTCGACGCCGAAATAGCCGATCGGTAGATAGCCCCAATCGACCGAGTTGCCGACGTTCGAGAGCGGCATGATCTCGACGCCATTGACGCCGAGGTCCGCAAGATAGGTAACTACATTGCGGATCCGCTCGAGGTCGCCGCCGAACTCGGCGATGTTGATCTCGTAAAGGATGAGGTTTGACAAAGATGGCGTGCGCCATTGCGCCTCGCCGGCGCTCCAGATGTAGGGCTTATACCCGAGCGTGAACGCCGATAGCTTACCTACCCCGAACTCGCGAGCGCAGGGATCGATGATCCAGTCGAGCGTGCCGACGCTGGGGTTTGCAATGGCGTAGCGATAAAGGTAGCGGCCGGGCGTCCCCCACGCGGAGCTTGGGACGGCGGGTGCGGTGCCGGCAATCAGCACCGTGCCGGACCAGAAGTCGCCGTACGGCGCGCGCAGGCTGTGCGTGAGCGGAAACTCGCGCGGCGGTACGTTCTGTAGGAACTGGTCCCCCTCGTGGATGATCTTTACCGTCACGGCGTTGCCGTCGGCCGCCGAGACCCACGGCAGCCACAGCCCAAAGGTCACGGCGCCGTTCACCTCCACGGCGCCCAGAGTCCCGAGCGGGAGCAGATTTAGAGCCATAGCGTCTCACAACCCCCGCCACTGGATACGGCGGAAAAGGAGCCGACCGGTGTGAATTGTGACCAACGCCGGCGCCGGTTGTCCACCGTGTTCTCGTCGAGCGGGGAGCCGCGTTGTCTCTGCCTGCTGCATCCTCCTGTTATCCAGTGAACCTACAAGCAGGATGTTCTCCGTCGCGATGTGGTGCCTCACTACCGCCCGCTGTTTTGGGAACAGAGTGCCATGAGATTATGTCAATATTCCGGTGATGCTTATTTCAAAACTGACATATCCTTCGGGTCGAGTAGCGCCCGGAATAGAATATATCTTGGCATTGACAAATCCGGATCGATCTGGTATTAATTACGTAAACTACAATCTATGCGTCTCCCAATTTCGCGCGCTCAGGTCTGGATGCGGACATTCGCGAAGGCGACGGCGCCGGTATGCGTCTGTAAACCGATATAGCCGGAGTTCGGATCGACACTGGGCGGATTGCCCCGGAGCGTGTCGGCCGGGCTACGCAGGAAGCGGGTTGCTTCCACGCCATTGAGCCGCACCACGTATTCCTGGGCATTAACCTCGATCTCGTAGCGATGCCACTGCTCGGCCGCCAGGTTGGCATGGTTCTGATAATTCTGCTGACCAGGCCCGCTCCCCGGGGTCTTGATCTTGTAGATGGCCGCAGTCCTAGCAAAGAACGATCCGTCGGGCTCGCCGAAACGGGTGTCGCCGCGCGCCTCCTCGTCGATCTGGACCTCATAACCCGTATGCACCGCGGTGAACGCGGCGTTGTTCGGCGGATCGACGGGATCAGGCGCCGGATCGGGCAGGCGCGGATCGCGGAAGCGGACAAAGACGCCCGAGTTGTCGTTGTTGTTGCCACGCGGGTGCGGCAGCAGGAAATCGACCCGCAAAACGAAGTCCTCAAAGGGCTGCACTTTGTA
>Ga0210406_10002630_pt1 | contig 20297 bp, 22 predicted proteins | sample IncBWC30MmetaG_FD_155454 | JGI IMG/M metagenome (GOLD analysis project Ga0210406, IMG submission 155454) | Forest soil microbial communities from Barre Woods Harvard Forest LTER site, Petersham, Massachusetts, United States - Inc-BW-C-30-M | ecosystem: Environmental > Terrestrial > Soil >... | reverse complement strand
TAGAGCCCGCGTAGAGGCTTTATATCTACGACAGTACATATCTATGGCTTAGGCGAACGCATGCAGATCATTGTCAGGAAGGCTGGCTCGGAAGTAGAGCGCAGGAAGAAAGAGAACGCTCAGGAAATCCTGCGCCACTATTATCACCGCGAGATTCGGGATGGCTCACGGTTCCGGGTTAAAAGTGGACACAGTAAGGAGCAGATCAAGAATGCGTTTCGTTAACCTGGCGCCGGTTGGAGCAGAGATTGCCGAGATGGAAACTCTCTATGGCAAGTTCGATATTGGATCGGACGGGTTACCGACGCCGGCTTGGGTGGGCCGTAACCTGAAGAAGTTCCGACCTAGCCAGATGCTGCAGCACGCCTTTATGCCAGAGGTGTACGTATCGCGCATCCTGGTCAATCGGCGGATGGTGGGGGCTTTGTACCAGGTTTATCAAGAGATCGACGCACGCTGGACCCTGGAAACGCGTACGGCTTACGGCTTGAACCAGTTTGTGAAAGGCTACTGTTTCGGTGACGGGGATCACCCGAGCTTGTTCTGGTACGGAGGCGCCTGGCGTTTGAGTCCGCAGGTTGGGGGCGAGGCGCTTTCGGAGGTGATCAAGGTTTTTACCCGGCACGGGTTTACGCACTGTGGCAGTGCAGACAAGAAACGGTTACGCGATTTCGAGTTTTGGTAGCTCGCTTATGGCTCCAAAACTCTCCGAATACTCGAGCTTGGGCGAATTGATTTACGCCATGGAAGTAAGTGCTACCTATACGGATCTCGTGAAAGCAACCGATGAGGATTTACGTGAGATCGCCAAGCATGCTATCAGGGCCGCTGCGATTTTTAAGGAAATCGCACCATGAACCGGAAGGAAGAGCTCTTAACGATTCACTTTGAAGTCGGTAAGGCGATCGAGGAACTAACGCAGAATCGGGACTCATACGCCGCGGTTGGCCGTTTGGCTGCAGCACTGGAAATGGTCTTGAACTATCTGGAGCAGGAGCACAAGCAAACAAATTTTTAACTCAAGGGCCTCCAAAAACAATGCTGCGAACGCTCTTCTTAGTCATACTCCTTGGGGCCAGCGCGAAAGCGTTCGCAGCACCTTTTTTAACCTGTGATCCGTATCCGGCCAGTACGACGGATCCGAACCTTAACGTGGTCAGTTTCGTGATCACGTTCAGTGCGCCTAGCGGCATCAACCCTGTTACGGTACAGGCGCAGGTAGGTACGAGCGGTGACCGGCAACTCTTTTACGACGTGGGCCCCTTAGCGAACGCCACTTACACCGTGACCGCTGCGGCGGTTAACGGCTATGCTCTGGAGGGTCCGCAGTCGAGCCCTTTTACGTTTTCAAAGGGAAGCCCCGCCGCGCCCACCGGCCTCAAGCTGGTGCCCTCGATCCCCAACCCGTTACCTTAGGAGCGTTCGTGTTCCGGCCACAGCAGAGCAGCACAGTTATCCGTATCGGCAGTTTCAGTTTTGTGAACCCAAGCCCGAGCCCCAAGTAACATGTCAAGCGCCTACACCAAGGTTGCCTTTACCGATTCGGCTAAAGGGATCACGGCCACCAAGCTCAATTTGTTGCGGGACGATTTATCGGCTGCGATCGGCGCTGGCGGGGGCACCGCAGGCCCCCCTGGCCCTGCTGGGCCAACTGGGCCGACTGGGCCGCAGGGGGCAACCGGGCCACAAGGGCCCGCTGGACCAACTGGAGCGACAGGCCCTCAGGGACCGATCGGTAATACTGGCCCGCAGGGGGCGACCGGCCCGCAAGGACCGCCGGGAACCAGTGCTAATCCGGGCACGTGGACAAACCTTTCCCTGAGTGCTGGTTGGACGACGCCGACCCAGGCGCAGTATCGGGTGGAGGTCAACGGTGCGGTATCGACGGTGTATTTTCGCGGGATGATCCAGGCGGCCTATAGCGCAATGGGTACGACTGCATTTACGGCGCCGGCTGGAGCGCAGCCTTCCATGACGCGTTCTAGGGTCCTGGCTGGCGCGCAGAATACCGGGACGCCCAGTGACGTGGCCAGTCACATCGCTAACGTTGCGCCTAGCGGCGTTTGCACGATCTATTTTCTGGGTGCCGGCCCGTTTGTCTGGGCTGACCCGGCCCAGACGCAGCAGGTGTTTTTGGACGGACTCTCTTACTCACTTTGATTTATGCCCGATATCGTTACATCGAAGACCTTCGTAGACGGCGAGAAGGGAATTACTGCGGCCAAGCTGAACCAGATCGCCAGTGGGTCAGTGATTCAGCCTGCTTTCTATAGTGCTAAGCCGAGCAGCGCGACCCTGGATCCGACCGACGTTTTGCTGGAGCTTAAAGGGACTGGCGCTTATGCGCAGATTACCGGGACGCAGTTGGCCAGCAGTGTGGCCGGCCAGTTGCCCGTGGCCGATGCGACTCAGAACGGGATGCTGCGGCAAGTAAGCGGGAATACGACTGACGTAGTCGATGGGACCAACCACTGTGTGCCGATCGCGAGCATGCCGGGAATTACCCAGATGCGGCTGCGCAGTTTTAATGCGATCGGCAATCCGAACTTTGAGGTCGATCAGCGCAACGTCGGGCAGGTCGTGACTAACCCAGCAGCTAATACAATCCCTATAGATCGTTGGTTGGGCGGCAAGACTCCGGCAGTCAGTACTAACTGGCAACGGATGCAGATTGGCTGGGGTGGCGGCGTTGGTGGGGCAAACGGGGTTATCATCCCCGGCACCAGCTTTGCGATTACGAACAGCTTTTTACGCATTACCAATCAAACAGTTGTCAGTTCACCGGCTGCAACTGATTATCTCGCTGTCATGCAGCTAATCGAAGGAATGCGGTTCCGCGAATTGTGCAATGACATCCATTCCATCTCACTTCTGGTTCGTTGTTCGATTGCTGGTCTGAAATTTGGGATATCTCTTCGGGACAGTCCTGGCTCACCAGCCCATTCACTAACAAAACTTTGCCAGCATTCAGCCACACCCAACACTTGGGTTCTGATTCAGTTGCCGAACTTGCCCGTCTGGTCAGCCGGTGGCGCTTTTTCAACCCTTCCAGGTGTTGCCGCTTATACGCTGGCTTTTAATCTGATGGCTGGCTCTTCACTAGTCGCACCAGCCAATGACACATGGCAGAACGGCAATTTTACTGGGGCTATTGGCCAAGACAATTTTTGTGCCCAGCCAATAGGAACCACCTTTGACATCGCCTTCGTCCAGCACGAGCCGGGAGCCATTTGCACGACGCCGATCGATTGCCCGTTTACGCAGAACTATGACGATTGTTTAAGGTATTTCTGCAAAAGTTATCTTTATTCGCAATTGCCTGGAGGTGTAAACGCCAACGGTGCTGCTTGGGGTCGATCCCAGGGATTGGCTACTCTAGCAAGAACTAGTGTACGTTTCTCCAAACCCATGGCTAAAGTTCCCACGGCGGTCACTCTTTACAGTGTGAACAGTGGCGCAGCCAATACCGTATACAACGAGACTGCGGCAACAAATGTTGCGGCCACGGCGGCTGATATTGGGGACACAGGCTTTTTACGAATCAACATGCCCAGCGGATACGTTGCTACTCAAGACGTGCTTTTTCACTGGGCCGCAGATAGCGGCTGGTAAACATCACTCCAAAGGAATACTACTATCACTGTCAACGACATAGCCACCTTCGCTTGTCAGACTACTGGAGACATTTCCAGCGATGCTTACGATTACGCTAAGCGGGCGATCCGGCTCAAGTACGCGACCCTCTACGATGCGCACAATTGGCGCGAGGCGACTCGGGTGGTTGACGGGATCACTATGAACCCGGCCCTAAACGGGGTGCTGTTTTTGCCTTGGGACGCGGAAGAGATCGTCTTTTTATCGCTCTCTTACGACAGCCAGAACTACATTCGCTTGACCTACCGGGAACGCGACTGGATTGAGCGTTTTGTGGCGCCCAGGTTCAATCTGCCGGGGAACACACCCTGGTATTACCGAGCGGAAAATCTGGCATGGCCGGAACCCAATCCCGGTCACTTCACCTTTACCACCATCGAGAAATCACCGTTCAACGTCTATATCGCGGGCCGGGACGCGAACGATTTCCCGATCGCTGAATCTTTTATTCTGCAGGGCATCAATAATGCGGATGGCTCAGTCAGCGCATCGAGCATCACTACCGCCAATTCCTACAAGCTGGTGACAGTACTGTCCAAGTCGGTGATCACTACGACCTTGAGCGTGACGGCCAGTGCGACCGGTTTAAACTTTCAGGTGGCGCCTGCCTTGACCGAATTTGTCTTTACCCAGATCGTGCTCTATCCCGCGCCGATTTTTGTGGATACGAGCGGGAACCCGCAAAACGTCTATTTGCGGGTTCAAGTCAAGCTCAAACCTGACAACCTCAACGATGATATGAGCGTGCCGCGGATCAGCCATATCTGGGACGCACTGATCTGTTTTACGACCGCAGCGCTCTACAAACGGATGCATCAGCTTGCTAAGGCAAAGAGTGACGAGACTGATGCCATGGATCACGTCAAGGCCAGCATCAACGTCGAGAAAAACCAGTCGTCATTCCGGCAGCAAGTTGTGCCCACAATATATGAGAGTGGCAATTACCTGTGGGGCGGTTATCCGCATCGGGCAACCAGTTGGAATCCGTTTGCTGGACCTTGAGCCATGCCTCTGTTCAATAGTGCCCCTGATGACGAGATCCTGACCGATGGGTCGCGGCCGGTTAACGGGGTCAACAACTCACAACCTCCTAGTGCAATTCCGGCGACGAGTGCCGAGGACGCGGAAAATCGCTTGGCTCAACTGGACGGGTTAAACCGGCCCAGGCCGGGAATTATCAGACTCCAGCGACCATCGCCGACTGGAGGGCTTGATTCGATTCACCATTTGGGAACAGGGGTGTTTCTGGCTAATTTTGGGAGCAATTGGTACAGGTACGATAATCGCGGCAACGTTTTGGCGACACTTGCCGGCGGCCCAGCTTACGCGCCTGGAAGCCAGGTGTATTCGGCGATAGCGCAAACGGCGCTCTATTTCAGTGACGGCAGTGATGCGCTCTTGCACAAATATTCGGTTCTTTCGACTACCGGTACGACCAACGCGACGATTAACATTACGGCAATTCCTTCGACGACCGGGATGTGGGTTGGCCAAGCAATCTCTGGGGCTGGGATTCCGGCTGGCGCGACCATTGCTTCCATTGTTTCGGGCACGGCGATCACCATTTCGGTGGCCGCGACGGCTTCAGCGACCGGGGTTGCTCTAACGGTCAGCGGCTTTGGCACGGTGGCCTTACCCAGCGCGTACCCACGCGCCTTATATCCGATCTGGGCAGCTTACCGGCTGATCTATGCTTATCAGAACACCATGGTGGTCAGTGATGCGCTGGACCCGGAGACTTTTCATATCGCTACGGGCGAACTTACCTTGGACCCGATTCTGACCGACGTGATTACGGGTCAAGCGCTCTGGCAGAATCAGGCGATCGCCGTCTTTCGTAATGGCTCGACCTGGATGGTCCAGACTGGCCCGGGCCTGGATGTGCCTGATTGGAGCCTGGATCGGGTTAGCGCGACGGTTGGTTGCCGATGTCATGGCACCATCGTGCAGTGTGGGGCTGATGTGCTGTTTCTCTCTGAAAGCGGTCGGGGCGTTTATGCACTCTCCCAAGCGCCGACCAGTTCTCAGATCGGGGTCTGGACACCGATCAGCGTAGATATTCAGAAATACATTAACCGCATCAACTGGAGCGCCTGTGACAACGCCCGCGCCACTTACTGGAACGATCTCTATATCTTGAGCGTGCCGCTGGACGGTTCGACGTTTAACAATTTTTGCCTGGTCTATTCGATGAGCCTGCAAACCTGGCAAGGGCTCTGGTGCTTTGATATTGGCAGTGTCGACACTGCAGTGCGCGATTTTGCCCGCGACCGGACCGACCCGAATCACACGGCGCTTTTAGTGGCGACTAAGGACGGGATTATTTCGCGTTTTACCTATCCGGTTGATCTCCAGTATTTCGACCAGAACATTGATGGCACCCCGCAGCCTTATAATTCTCTGCTGCGCAGTCGCTCGTTTATTTTCGGGATCAACATCAGCGAGCAATACATGAGCGGGATCAATATTAACCAGCTCAGGCCGCATTCGGCCCGGTTCCAATTTCTGGAGAGTGTTGACCCGGTTACGGTGAGCGTAATCGCTGACCGCACCATTGAATTGCTTAAACGAACGCTGGATACCAGTGGTTATTTGCTCAGCTTAACCATTCCAGGCTTCCCGTTCGACCTGGATGTTGAGGGATACAAGAACGCGGTCATCGGGTTGCTGGGAACCGGGCTATGCAACGAGCTGCAGTTTGAGTTCGAAGGAACCGGCAACTGGACCCTGTACCAGATCAAGGCGAGCGCCTTTGAAACGATGCCGCTATTGGCTACCCAATGAACCACGCCAAAGAATATCTTCAGGTCATGGATCAGCTTGTGCCGCTATTACGTGAACACAGGCGATTTTGTGTGATGCCGCGCGCTTTATTGGATGATTGGATAGCGTACTTCTGGAACCGGGGAACGATCAGTTATCTGATTGACGGGGAAGGTGCCAGGGGTGTTTGCCTGATCAAACTTTTCCGGCATCTAGGGCAATTTTTTGAGCCCTTCGTACACGATCCGTGCGGCAAGTTTTGTATGGTTGAACTCCTGGTGGCAAAAGACCCCTTAGCCATTGCGTACACCTATTTCGAGTTGGTGAAACGCTGGGGCAAACCGGAGATTATGATGTGGGACCGGGGCGAACGAACTGAAGGCGGGACACCTAGAATGTATACTTGGAAAGATTACGAAAAGCTTACTCGTAGATTGACCTATGGCTTAATCGATAAGGAGGAAACAGTATATGGGCGGCGCACCTAAAGCCCCCGACCCGATTACGCCAGGCGAAGCGGCCCAGGCGGCAGTTGGCACCGCAGCGGCTGGCGAAATGATGAGCGTGGCAAACCAGCCAGTCGAACAGTATGGGAATCTGGCGACCACCGAGCAGCTCGGGCCGGCCGAAACCCAGACCCAGCAGGCGCTGGCTAACCAAGCGGCGTATCAAAGCGCCTCCGCGCAACAAGACATTCAGTCACGGATCGATCCGATGGCTTACGCGCAACGCCAGATGCGAATGCAGTCAGCTAATCAACGGCTAGGCCAGCTTTATGGTCAGAATCCGAGCGCCTTCACTTTTCGGGCTCCGGGCGCCTACGCGATCCCAGGTTCTGGGGCGGTTCCTGATTTAGCCACCTTGACTCAAGGGAGCGGGCAGATAGCCCAGAACCTGGCTACGGCTAGTGTGGACAAGTCAGGGGGTAATCCGCAATTGACCAGACCTACCGGCACTAATTTGGGCACGCCGATCGCACCGCAAAGCTATTTAGGTTAAAATTTGGCTACTCAGCAACCACCGACTATTACTGATCCAGGGCTTCAATTAGCTCTTAGCTTCCCGCAATTTAAGCAAGAAGCGCAAAATTATGGGATTACGCCGGAACAGTACGCGGCAATTTTGCAACAGACCGTGCAGCCGGCCGGTTACGGGATGCCCACGACCTACGGCGCACAAGGCCAGCAGCAGCAGCCGAATGTCCCACAGCAGCAGAATATCCAGACCCTGCAGCTCTTAAAGAATGCTGGACTTACCCCTATCCAGCAGGCGCAGCAGCAGGGGGCAGCACCGTCCGCTCAAGGAACTGCCGCTCCAGGGGGCAGTTATTTGTCGCTGACTGGTGGGGCTGGTGGAGCAGGGACAGCGGCGCCTGCGGCGGGACCAGCGGCAGGTATCGGCGGAACAACAGGATCACAAACTATGGCAAACGGCACTGGACCTCAGATTCAGGCGGGGCAGTCACTCAATTTGATCATGCCTGGCGGTGGCGCGCTTAGCCCTGCCCAAACCCAGCAGGTGATGAGGCTCTATAGCGCCTATGAGGGCGGTGATGCGCAATCGGGCCAGGCACTGGTGAAATGGGCGCAGGGAATGGGTTTAGGGACCGATCAGCTTAATACGGCTGTCTCTAATTTGCGGCAGGGCACCGGGCCCAATGCTGCGCCTACCCCCACCCAGCAGCCGGAAAGTGTTGCGCTCCAGCAAATGGCGCAGATCGATCCGGCGAGCGAAGCCTTACGCGGGAGGTTGGCTGGCAGTTATTTGACGCCATTGGCCCAGGCTGGAGCTCCGACGGCAGGACAGTTCCAGGGTTTGCTCAAAACCTATGGGCAGGTTGATCCGACCAGTGCGGCCGCGCGGACTCAGTTAGGCAGCGATCTGGCGGCGCAAGAAGCCCTTGGGACCCAGCTTGATCCCGCCACTCAGCGCCAGCTCGAACAGCAAACCAGGATCGCCCAGGGCGCGCGTGGCAACGTCTACGGCACACCGCAACTGGTGCAGGAAGCGATGACGACTGGGCAAGCGGGCCTAGCCTTGCAACAACAGCGTCAACAAGCCTTACAGGGCTATCTGACCAGTGGCGCGACCACGGGCGACGTGGCGATGAACCTCTACAACCAGCAACAAAACCAGTTGCGGGCCAGCCAGCAGGCGGCCTTAGGTTATCTGGGCAGCGGCCAGACGCCGTACCAGGCGGGTGCATCATACCTGAATACCGCTGAGCAACGGGCGGCCGCAGCGGCGCAGGGCGGGGCGGCTTATAACCCGCAGGGACCGAGTGGCTACTATACCGGGCAAGGGGCCTCGAGCTTCCCGCAATACGGGCTAGACACCAGCCAGACCGCTGCGAACTGGTACAATCTCATGAATGCATACAACCAGCCGCAGGGCGGCGCATCAGGCCAGAACAAGGCGGGCTCAGCTGCGGCAGGCGCTTTAGGAGGGGCCGCCTCAGGAGCGATGACCGGAATGGCGGCTGGGCCTTACGGGGCATTAATTGGAGCGGGAGTTGGCGCGATTGGGGGAGCAGCTAAGGGCTACTTCAGCTAGGGATTCGGCACCATTACTGGAGCACTCAATGGAGCATTAACCGGAGCAATTAGATGGCTAAAAAGAATTGGATCGCGGGAGCAATAAAACATCCAGGCTCGCTCAGAAAGACTCTCGGGGTCAAGGAGGGCGAGACGATCCCGGCTTCTAAGTTAGCTAAAGCGGCTAAGGGCAGCGGAGTGACCGCCAAAAGAGCGAGATTGGCGCAAACCCTCAAGAAACTTCACGGATAAAGTTATGCCGTTACGCAAAGGCACTTCGAGATCTGTCGTCAGTTCCAATATTCGGGAAATGATCAAGTCAGGCCATCCTCAGAAGCAAGCCGTAGCGGCGGCGCTCGACACGGCACGCCGCTCTGGCGCGAAGATTCCTAAAAAGAAGAAAGGATATTACTAAGATGCCGACTTATCCAGTGTCTCGGGCAAATCTGTTGCAGATGTTAGCGAGATGGCGAATGGCTAATCAGCTCAGGAATCAAGGTAGCACTGGCGCGTCTTCATCGGCAGCCGGAACACCCTCTACCTTTTTGGGGAGCAGACCGAGTGGCACGATGCCGCCACCAAGTCCGATGGCGGCTACTGGCCTGTCGGACAATTTGCCAGGCGTCGCCGGCGGTCCTCCGGCATTTGGAAGTGCACCAGGTACTCCGCCAGCACTTACCCTTCCTCCATGGCAAGGAGGACAGGCTGGAACCGGGACTGCTGTCGCCGGTCAGGGTGGATTGCCACCAGCCAATCTGGTCGGAACCACCCCAAGTGGCTCAATTCCGCCACCAAGTCCGATGGCGGCCACTGGCCTGTCGGACAATTTGCCAGGCGTCGCCGGCGGTCCTCCGGCATTTGGAAGTGCGCCAAGTACTCCGCCTCCAGTCAGCCTTCCGGCTCTTAACGGGAAAGGATACCTCTAGCTATGGCATTGCGAATTTATCCGATTCGGCCGCTTCGGTATGGGCGCGGCTACTATGGGCAAGGCAGCCCAGCGGCAGCGTTTAGCGGGGGAGAACAGATGGGCAAGATGGCTGGTAATGCCATGATGGAATTTCAGAAGTGGCAGGCGCAGCAGAAACAGAAGCAGCAGCAGGACGCACTTAACGCTTTAGCCAACCGGATGGAGAACACGGTTACCCCGCCGCGGGCGGGGCTGGTGGCGCCTGGGGTCAATCCGCAGACCGGCGCGGCCAATGTGGTTGGTGCCAATGTACCGACTGCCGGTACTTCGCCCTTCAGCGCTGGAGAAGCGGGTCTGAAGCTGCAGCAGGACTTTATCAAGAGTCAATTAGAAAATCAGAAATTGGCTATGGAAGTCAGGAATGCGGGGGTGGCGTCGAGTCTGGCCGCACGCCGTGGCGGGGGCGGCGGTGGCGGTGGTGGTGGGAACGCTAGCCGGTGGCGAGACTATTTAGGCGGTGGCGGCAAAAGCGGCCAGGTTGATCAGTATGGCAATCCGGTGAAAGCCGGCAAACCGGCAGCGTACGTGCCGAATTCGAGCACGCCGAATGACCCTACCAACTACTACAATTTTAATCACCAGAGAATCGATGTCGATGCGCAGTATGGCAAAGGCACCCATGACCGGTTGCTGGCCGGTTCGGGTCAGCTTGGGCCGCCTGACCCTAAAACGGGCGTAAGAACAACGCCTGACGGTACGGACACCAAGCCGCCTTCGATGAGTGTTGATAAGGACGGCAATGTCACCCTGGCGCCCAAAGGCAATTATCCGGGGGCTTATATGCCGGCTGCTGAAGTTCAGACGAACATGGCGCGCAATGACGCTACAGCGGTTAAAGGCGGTGCTCAGCCAAGATTTACTGACCAATATCTAAAGACTCAGCATCCAGAGGCTGGATTACCCAGTGGCGATCCGGCTAACCCGTACACGCCGAAGAGCACGCTGGAGTTAGATGCGATACCTGGTGGCAAATGGTTCGTGAACCCGCAAGACGGCAAGCCGTATCAGAAACAGGCTCCGGGCCAACCGGCAACACAGCAGCCGCCAGCACAGAAGACCAGCCAAGTTGATACGGGGCCGAGCCCTAGCCAACAAGTGGCGAGTGCTGGGCCGCCGTCACAAACACAGCCGCCACCACTGCTGTCGCTCTCTAGCGGGCAGCCGCAAGCGCCACAGCAAGGTTTGACGGGTGGCGATCAGGGGCAGGGACAGGATTATACGGGTGGACAACCGCAACTCTCGCAGCTCTCGCCGGTAACGCCGCAGGTACCCGTTGATCTGGCGGCCGTGAGCGGAGCTAATACACCGAGCAGTTTTAATCTGGGCCAGCCGGCGAGCGGAGGCCTGCCGCAAGATCAACAACTGGCCGATGAGATCAAGCGTACGCAGATGGCCAATTATTTGCAGGGCGTAGCGTAATGTTATGGCCGTCGATCTGGATGCCGAAGTCAAAAGACGCAAGATTGCCGATTCGTTGACCAACGGGGGCGACGAAACTGACTCGACCGATTCTACCGACGAAACCGACTCGACCGACGAAACCGATAGCACTAAGGAGACTGCGGCACCAGAGGAACCCGCGGCTGAACCGGCGGCTCAAGCGTCGCGCCGGGAAGCAGGATTTTTAAGTTTCAGTGATTATAGCGGGACACCCGCGGCATCACCGACCCCTGCGCCATCGGCTGCCGATCGAATTGGGCCATTTACGCATGCGATTGCCGAGGACCAACCGGTTGCCGATTACGTTCCTTCACCTGCTGCAGTACAGCCAGCGCAGCCTGAAACGGCTGTGGCTGCTACGCAACCTGAAGCGGTTCCGGCAGGCCACATCGACCTAGGGCCGCCAGGCAGAAATATCTATACCGCTTCCGATACCGGGGCTCGTTACGTAATCGACCCCGGCACCGGGCAAATGGTGCCACACGCGGAGTTGGCGACCGCGGCGGATAAAGCAGCGCAGCCGCCTGGGACAGGACTGCCGGAACAGATGACGGAAGCCTTTGCCTCGTCACCTGAGGAGGGTTTACCGGTTCCACAGGATCAAGTCAGGCGCGCACAATTGGTCAAGCTACCGGCAGCAGTCCAGCCGGCCCCCGACAGGCTAGATCAGGTTGAGCGTGGCGAGTTGGTCAAGCTGCCAACTCAACCTGCACCCGATACGCTAAGCCAGGTCGAGAAAGGGATAGCTCTCCCGCCAAAGGTGCAACCAGCCCAACCGGTCGCACAGCCACAAGCGCCAGTAACCCAGCAAGCGCCGACCCAAGCATCTGCACGCCAAGCGGCAGGGTTTTTAAGTTTCGATGATTATGCGCATCCTAAACCTGCGGTTGCGCAGCAACCTCCCGCAGCCCAGCAACCGGCTGCTTCCGGTCAGGTGCCCGCGGAGCCGCAGATCGATCTTCAGTCCGAAAGCTATACCAAGGGACGTACCCAAGAGCCCACCAAACTGATCATACATTCGACGGACGGCTCGAGTGAAAAGGCCGATATCAATACCCTGACTGGAGCCGAACCGGGGCACCGAGTTTCGGTCAATTACTACGTCACCAAGGACGGCCGGGTGATGCATTTCGTGAGCGAGGGTGACACGGCCTGGCATGCCGGCGCTGATCGTTACGGCGGTAACGGAAACGCCTACACGCTCGGGATCGAGCAACAGCACGTAGACGGCAAAGAACCTTGGCCAGATGTCCAGGTGCGTGCCACGGCGCGGCTGGCGGCCGGGATTCTGGCCAGGCACCCGAACATGACGATTGACGATGTCATCGGGCACAGTGACTTGGCGGGAGAGCGCAAACAGGACCCGGTCGATTATCCGTGGGATAAATTCCGCAAGTACGTCGCGGAAGCTCAAGGGCAGCCTGCCGCCGGCACCACAACTACAGCCGCGGCGCCGAGCGCCCAGCCAGTCACCAAACTCAAAAACGGTTTTTACCAGGATGAAAAGCCAAGCGATTTCCTGACCGGCCCCGCCACAACTTTTGCGACACCACAGGACCTTGCGACCGGGCAGGATAACGGCGTTGGGGCGCCGCGGATGGGTAAGCTAGACACAACTCAGGTGGCGGGAGTCGCGATTCCCGAAGAAGCTTTGCGAGCAAAATATGGCAACAATTACGCGGCCTGGCGTCAGGCGCGGGTTGATGTGGTTGATCCGAGCACGGGTAAACGGCTCAGGTTACCAGTAGTCGATTTTGTAGGGGCTGATGTAGCGGTTGATATGACGCCCTTTGTTTCGCGATATTTCGGTGGCGACAAGAACTTGGCGGTCAAGCTGGTTGATAAGGCCGGCCCGGACGTCGTGAAAAACCCGCAGCTTTTCTATGACGAACAGGCGGCGATTAAAAACGGGTTTGACTCAAGTGCGCTGGACCCCAAACGCCAGGTGATCGGCCCGCAGTTTGCTACGCGCGCCCAAACGCCGGAAGAAGCCACTGCGGCCCAGCAAAAGGTGCAGGCGGCGATCCAGCAGCAAAAGGATCTTATCACGAAGCTTCCTGAGGCTGATAGCGGCAATATCATAGGGCTTTATAAGCGCTTGGATGATCCGGTTGATGGCGTTACCGGCCCGATGCGGCAAGCGATGCAGGCGAACCTCAAGCCGCAGATCATTGCGGCGATGCGGGAAAAGTTTCCTGACCTCAAGAGTGACGAGGAAGCCTGGACTAAAGCGCAGAGCGACGTTGGTCCCTTGGAGGTTGGAGCAGAAGCCTGGAACAAGGTGATTGGCGGGTTTCAGGAATATACCAGCGTGTTACAGAAGGGCGTTGCCGGGACCGACCAGCTGCATGTTAACCAGTTTATCGATCAGGCAATGCCTGGAGCAAGCGATTCCGACAAGCATGCGTATCTTACCAAGCTTTACGCGATGCCCGAGGATCAGCGGATCGCCGAAGTCCAATCCCATTTGCCGCAGCCGCAAACCGGAATTCCCTCGACTGACCCGCAACAAATCGTTTCGGCGCTTGATCGGCTATCCAGTCCGGATTTCCAAAAGCAGCAAGCAGCCGAGCTTGCCACGGCGCAAGCCGACATGAAGCGCAACCTGACCACTGATCCGCGTCTGAAGGGGACCGGGGCGGAAAAGGTCGTTAACGCGGTGGCGCAAATGCCGTCATTTTTAGCGGCTTACAGTAATCCGGTGATGCTGCCGCTGGTTTTAGCGCAGACTAGCGACGCGGCCAGGACGCAGTTGCGCGCAGATCATCCGGACTGGGACGAAAAGACCATTAGTGAGAATGCGGCTCGTGCGACTGCGGTGATGTTTTTCGGCCAGGAAGCTGGTGCCAAGTTGATGGGCTCGGGCGGTGGGGCGTTGCTTAACGCGCTGGAAGGCAGAGGCAAACGTGCCATTGCACAAGCGCTTTTAGGCATTGGTGGCGGAGCGGCGATTAGTGGTGCGACCCAAGCCGGGGTGAATGTCGCTACCGGTCAACCAATTGGGGCAGGTGTAGGGGAGGCAGCCACTGCTGGCGCGATTCAGGGCTTGGTTGGCGGGGTAGTGCATGGGGCGGGCGAGCTGACCCGGCCAGGCGAACGGCCCGCGGCAGTCCAGCCGCCTCCGGCATGGCCGGTTAGGGCGTCGGACATTCTTGGGCCAACGACTCAGGCGGAAACGCTTGGGGAGCATGGGGAACATGGGCCGATCGTTACGCGGATTGATCAGCCTTCGGTGCGGCCAGTAACTGCACCAGGTATTTTTGGGCCGGAGACTCAGGCTGAAACGATGCCTTGGTATAAGCCTGGGCCCATCGTTACGCGGGCTGGTGAACGCGAAACCTTTACCCCTGCAGAACTAGCCGAGGGGGTGGCAGGGATGCGGGCAGGCGGGACACCTGAAGAAATGCGACAAGCGGCTGCGGCTCTGCAACCACCGGCAGATTTCGGGCAGCGCAATGTGTTCTTAGGCGAGAGACAAGCCGAAATTGATCAGGCGCGAGCAGCTCAAGCTGGTGGAGGACCACCGCAGGCACCTGTGTCTGAGGCCCTACAGCCGCCGGAAGATTTCCGGAATCGTGGCGTCTACATCGGCGATGTGGGTCAAGTCGAGATTGACCAAGCGATGGCCGCGCAAGCGCGCCAGAATCTTTATCCGATTGATCGGCAGGGTCAGCCGAAGATTTCGGAGTCTGAGCCTTGGGTGTCGCAAATAGCCAATAGGTTCACGGCGGAACGCATGGCTAGCGGCGAGCTTGGGCCAGTAGCGCCGGGAGTGGGGGTTACCAAGCAAGAAATGCTAGCTCGGGGCTTACAGATGGGGCCAGAGGAAATCGCTCAGCATGTCAGCAATGTGAATAATGACGTGGGAGGAAACCCGCGAGACCAAGCCGCGGCCATCAGGACTGAAGAGGCGCGTTTAAGCCAACGTTCTCGTCAAGCGTCGCTTGCCTCTGAAGCTGCCCCCCAAAATGCACAACTGCGGCTCGATGCCGATAACGCTTTCAAGGATTTAGCAGATTTCCATAACGGCCCAGTGGCGAAACTCAAAAACAACTGGCACGCGCAAGGGATGACTTTGCAAGGCGAAATTCCGGTCGATCTGTCCAGTTATAACGGGTTGCGTGATGCGTACCTGCGAGACGTCGGCAAAGCGCCACCTGATAGCATGGAGCCTGTTATGCGAGCTACGGCTAAGCGGGTGCGCGATGCGGCAGATGCCGAGTCGGCGGCCATACGTAATCTAGGGGCAGAGATCGAACGCCAGAGCGCCCGGCGCCGGTTGCCGACCGATGAGGAAGTTCGCAACAATATTATGGCTCGCATGAAGGTAGAGCCTTGCCCAACATAAAGCTATGCCATGCTATAACGGTCCAAACCCGGTAAAAGATGATGAACGCATGGCGATATGGAAATGGGCCAAAGCTAACGGCATCGATGAGGGTCGGCCGTTTAGTGAAATGCACGAAAGGATCAACGCTCATTTTTTCGCGGGACAAGCGAAGCCTGAATGGATCACGGACATCCTGTCCGGCCGTAAGACACCGCTTAGAGAACTGTCCAATGCGGCGTGGAAACAGCAGTACAATCGTCGCCAGATAGTTAGACAGGCGCAGGAAATTGCTGGTCGAAAAGCCTTACCTCCGGCGGTCAGAGCGCTGAAATCAATCTGGGACGTTCCGCGAAGGTTAGCGGTTGCTGGACACGGGTTCGTTTTCCCGGTTACGCATGGTGGCGATTTGTTATTGCGTCCAGAGAGTTGGGGCGTGGCTTTTAAAGGCATTTTTAACACCTGGACTAAATCATGGCCGGGGAAACAAGCTGATATCGAGCGGATGATCTATGCGCGGGAAAGACAACCGCTTTATGATCTGGCGCTGCGGAGCAAACTGGATGTAGGCGCCACCTCGCATGGTACTACGGATCTGCTTAATCCCACTAAAAAGGGCAGCATGAGCGAGCGCTCGTGGGAGGCGCTGAAAGAAATGCGCTGGCAGTTATGGAATGAAAAGATGGAGTCCAAACTGAAACCAGGCATGACCGAGGCAGAAAGGCTCGATCTGGGAGCGCATATGGCAGATTGGGCTAATCATGCGACCGGTTCGGTTAAAAGCGGTCTGAATCTGCCAGGGATCGGCAATGTGATCTTTGGACCCAAGCTTACCATGAGCAAATTGAGCAGGCTTTTCGCCGATCCAGTCAAGACCGTTAACACATTTGCCAATTGGAAGAACGCGACCGTGGGCGAAAAAGCGGTTGCCTGGACTCGGTTATGGGGCGCAACCCAATATGTTACAACGGCTTTAGGGTTTTTAGCCGCTAATCAGGGTTATTTATGGGCCACCGGTGCGAAAGACAAGAATGGCAAACCCGTCAACATCAATTTCAACAATCCGAAACAAAGCGATTTCCTCAGCTTTAAGGCGGGCGGGTTAGAGTTTTCTATTCCGGGGATTCATTCCGAGATCAGAACGTTAGCGCAAATACTGGCCATCAGGTTTATGGACGCCAAGGAAATGGCTAAAGCTTCCAGAGGGGCGGGTCCAGAGGCTTATTTCAATCAAAAGATGGGCGATTACCTGGCCGGCAAAGTGAATCCGGCCGTCGCCGCGGCGAAAGATATTTTTTACGGGCATGATTGGCAGGGCAGACCGTTGCCATGGGACCCGGATAAAGGAACGGCGACCAAACCAAAGTATCGCTGGGACGAGTACTTGCTATCGCACGGCCCGATTCCGCTGACCGGCCCAATCAAATACTTTTACGACCATTTACGGAAACAGGGCGCAAGTGGAGCGGATGCCATGGGCGTCACGAAAGCCTTGATCACGATGGGAATGTCGGATGTGAAACCCTGGGTTATAACGGCACTTGGGATAACCGGTCTGCATGCGGGCGAAGATTACGGACCAACGGTCAAAGCAGCCGCTAAACGCGCACACATTGCCAACCAGTTGCAGGCGGGGCATTAGGAAAAAAAGAGAGGCTGCACTGACGCGGCTCACTCGGGTATTGGTCCACGTGCCTCGAGCACCCCGACCTCACTTTTTTGTTGCCTGTCGCTATCCAGCCTCTCGATTAACTATATCGACTGACTTTCAAACAACTAAAGTATTATTCCGTAATATTTTAATCAGGGATTGAACTAGTCGTTCTCGTGAGCCAAGTTTTCGCTTTGCGGCCATGGGTTTTTCACCAGCGTTGCTCTGGGGGCAGGCGTATAGGCCGGTTTCGGGCTGGAAAAATCGCTAGTGGTCTTGGCAAGTGCACGCTGTATTATTTCCTGGTTTTCAGGACTTGGCTTACCAGGGGTAAGCACAACCAACCCCACTAATAAAGCCGACATAATACAGATAAATGCCGTGACCTGGACGGGAACCCGCACAATCTTCCACGCCTTCCCGGCCAGCCGTTTAACCTTGGCGGGCAACCGTGAGAAATCCGGCATCCGGCATTCGATACGCAAATTAATCATCACGGGCGGATGCGGGTTAATAATCTTTTGGCGTACCGCAGGCGGCAGCTCGCATTCAAAGCGTGGGGCGACGTTCATAAGAAAGTATTATTTTCCAATACGGAGTTTAAGCAATGGACTTGAGCGAGCATTTAACATAACGCCCATGCAGGGCGTTATGTCGAGAATTAGTGCTACAGAAGTGCAGTCTGTCTGCACAAACTCACTGAGGATAAGGCACTTACGATTTATGACAAACGCCCTTTGGAGGCGTTATTCATGGTTCGAATCCATGCGCGGTAGCCACCTTCCCCTCGTGGAGATGGCTTTTAAAATCATCCTCGTTTCGATAGTTTCGAGAGTTTTCCTCTTGCTTTTCACACCAGGTGCTGTATGACTCGCGCTCAAATCACACCACTAATCTAAATGTTCGATGACCCACTTATCTCGCCGCTTGATGGACGCAAAACCTTATCGATTAAAGAAGTTGCCAAGATGCTTGGATTGGACACGGAAACCGTTCGTCGCGATGCGATGAGCGGCGCCATCCCAGGTGGCTTTCAACGTAAACGAGGCGGCCAATGGAGGTTTAAACGCAAAGAACTCGAAGACTGGTGGCAGAAACTTGGAAAGCGAAGATGAAGCCTAGATATTTTCCCGGACGCAAGAACTGGATTCTCTATGTTCCCGGCTATTTAACGGAAAGCAGAAGAAGTGAGCGGCGATTTTTTCTGACTGAGGAGGCGGCTGATAAGGCGGCTTATGAGATCGAATTTCGAGGATCGACGAGCAAGGTCCAGATAGACAAGGCAAGTGAAGCGATCATCGAATACGCCGATCTGCAGGGACTCTCAAAGGAAGAGCATTTCGAAGCCATTCGGTTTTACAAAAAGATGGTCAAAAGCGTCACCAAACAGGCAACACTTGAAGAGGCCTGCGAGGCCTACGTGAATCATCACCGGCACGAGCAGAGCAACTGGCGTACAATTTCCAAATACAATTCAACACTCAATCGGCTTTGCGGAAAACTAGGGAGCAGGATGCCGATGATCGAGCTCACTGAAGATAAGATTCTCAATGTCTATCTGAAGGACTTTAAGCCAGGCGGCACCCGTTTGAGTCAATATCGGAACATCCACGCGTTTGTGGTTTGGGCTCACCAGAACGGATATCTCGCCAGTAATTTGCTTGAGAAAAGCAAGCCGCTCGACAAATGGGAATCCAACAAAGAGATTTTAAAGGTTGAAAATTTCCGGCGGATCCTGTTTGCCTGTGCAGAGAAGTTTCCGCGTTTGCTGCCCTATTTCGTCCTTGGCGGGTTTGCCGGGATTCGTCGAGCTGAGATGATTTCCTCCGAGCCCGCGGACCGCGATCCACGGATCGAATGGACTGACATCGATTTTAAGCTCAATAAGATCCGAATCCGACACGAGGTCGCCAAGGAGACTGCGGCGGCTGACCGCAGGCGCTCTATTCCACTCGAGCCCGCAGCCAAGGAGTGGCTCCAATTGGTAGCCAAGACCGATGGCCCGGTGATGGAGATCTCGCAATCTACGCTCCAGCGCCAAAAAGAGGCCCTTCTAGATACGCTCCATATCAAAGTACCCGACAACGCTCTGCGCAATTCCTACGCCTCTTACGGCTGCGCATTCCGCTCGATCGGAGATGTTGCCCGGGCAATGGGTGATCTCGAGGTCACGATCAAGCGTTACTATGTAGACCTGGTGGACGATCCAGATCTGGGCCGAGCTTGGTTTGATATTCGGCCGAGCATGAGCTGCAAAATTGTTTCGATGGTTGCTTAAGTTTTCTTTTTTCGAATCGGACGCTTTTGCTTGGGTTTCTTTGGCGGAAGCGGTTTCGCTGTTTCAAGCCGTAATGGAGGAAAAATAATTTTCTCACCGGCTTTTGTTTGTTTGATCAAGGCAAGGCCGGCGAGATCAAAAAAGTGCGCACGACTCCGGAAACCGGCTTTGCGATAAGCGGTCTCAAATTCTGCGACTGTTTCAGCATTCCAGCTCACGGTTGTGACATTGGTTTTTTCGTCAGGATCGGGCACTCTAACGATAGAAGCCTTTTATTGTTTTTGAAGCAAAATCAACATTTTCTGGAAAACGCATTGCAAATCTTTAGTGACAATCCAGAATTTTCTATAGGGGCCACGGTTTTATTACTTATTGCAATTTTGTGAACGAAAAATCTGGACATCATAATTTATCTTTGCTCTCCTCTTTCTGCTCGGATTACAGCAAGCAGGTAACGCGGAAACAGTAACATTTCATGGATGTGATGAATAACTTGCCGTCTCTGAAAAAGCCTCCCTAAAAGCCGAACAAGACGATCATGAGATTTGATCGATCTCAGACCGTCTTGTTCTTTTTACCGTTCACATTCCCCACTGAAATGAGCATGCGCAACGTTGCGTATCTTTTTAACGCAAACGTTGTCTTTCTGACAATATTATTCGTTAATATTCGCCACTTTTCTG
>Ga0210406_10002629_pt1 | contig 20299 bp, 18 predicted proteins | sample IncBWC30MmetaG_FD_155454 | JGI IMG/M metagenome (GOLD analysis project Ga0210406, IMG submission 155454) | Forest soil microbial communities from Barre Woods Harvard Forest LTER site, Petersham, Massachusetts, United States - Inc-BW-C-30-M | ecosystem: Environmental > Terrestrial > Soil >... | reverse complement strand
GCGGTCGAGATAGCCGGCGCCGCAGCCATGCAGCACGTCGACGACGAATTTGGACTTGGCTTTGCCCAGGACATCGAAGCGAACCAATTCTTCGATGCGCTTGAGATAGGTTTCGCGTAAATTCACGGTTTCGCCCAGGCCGTCTTTTCCGAAGTGGGAAGGTGCGGCGTGCGCGAAAGGTTGGGGACGTTCTCGTTCGATGATTTTTGCGACGCGAGCTTCGATGTCTTTTGTGATTTCAGGGAGAGCGGGCCCGGCGTCGGAAGAGGAAAACTTCAGGCCGTGATACTGCGCGGGGTTGTGGCTGGCGGTGAAATTAACGGCGCCGTCGAGCTTGCGCCGCAAGATTTCGTAGGCAATGGCGGGTGTGGGCGTGAAGGTCTCGCAGAGCAAAGTGCGAATCTTGTGTTGCTGTAGAATTTCGACGGCAAGCTGCGAGAATTCTTCGGAGTAAAAGCGCGTGTCGTAGCCGACCAATACCGTGGGATTCTTAGTTTTGGCATTGATGTGGTCGGCGATGGCGGTTACCGCCAGGCGAACAGTGGCGAAAGTGAAATCGTCGGCGATAAGGCCACGCCAGCCGGAAGTGCCAAACTTGATGGGCGAGGCGGCTGTTTGCGGAGAGGCGCTCATGGCTGGGTATTCTACTCGCGCAGGCATCGTACTCAAAGGTGAAGATGGAACAGAAAAGTGTGGGCGTTGCGGTTTCCCGCTTCTCTGCGAAACTCAGCGTCCTCGGCGTCTCTGCGTTGTCGTTTGATCTTCTGTCTCAAACAGAAGTCAGGAGAATAGTCATGATTCAGGCTGCCGGACGATACAGGATTGTGTTAGTCACCTGCGATTCGATGGGTGAGGCGCGCAGCATTGGGCGCGGGGTGGTGGAGAAGAGGCTGGCGGCTTGCGCGAATATCGTAGCTGGCGTCGAGTCAATTTACCGCTGGAAGGGCAAAGTGGAGCGCGCGCGAGAGGTGCTGGTAGTGATCAAGACGACGGCGAAACGCTTGCGACAACTCGAGAGGGAGGTAAGGCGCGTGCACAGTTACGAAGTGCCGGAATTTGTGGTGCTGCCGATCGTGGCGGGCTCGCGGGAGTATTTGAAGTGGATTGGGCAGAACGCGCGGCGAAGGGTCGGTGAAATGAAACGTTGAAGTTCTTCGGCTACCTACGCCTCCCTACGAACCCAAAGGCTGCAGTTGCCCATTTAACAGGCATCATAAGAGTAGTCTTTTCATTGGTTGCGACTTCGTAGTTTAAAGTAGTTTTCTGGAGGCTATCTCGATGTCGATGTATGACAAACCAGTGCGGGTATTGATCCCGGAGATGATGGGGTCTTTACTGACCCAGCCCGGCCAGGTGATTTCGAAGGACCAAGTCCTACAGTGGTTTGCTGAAAGATATCCAAAAATCAAACCGGGAACGATTTCAGCCCATTTGATTCGCTTTTCAACAAACGCGCCCAGTCGTCTCCACTACAACGCAAGGCCCGGTGAAGAAGATCTCTTATTTCAGATCGATGGCAGTCACTTTCGTCGTTATGACTCAGCCACTGATCCCGCGCCAATTCATGAGCCTTCCCAAATCTCGGGCAAGAACAAAACACCCGTCGAGGAGGGGGAAGACCCCGAAGGACCAAATGAGTTCGCGTATGAATCAGACTTACGAGATTTCCTCGCGAAGAACTTGTCCATCCTCCAGCGCGGCCTGCGATTGTACGAAGAAGAAGGAATCACTGGTATTGAATTCCCGGTCGGCGGACGATTCATCGACATTTTGGCAGTCACGCCGGAAAGCGATTACGTAGTTATCGAGCTAAAGGTTTCACGCGGTTACGACCGAGTCGTCGGTCAGCTTCTGAGATATATGGCATGGATTGCCAAGAACCAAGCCGAGCCTCCAGAGAAGGTTAGGGGAATCATCGTTGCTCGCGAGATTACTACGGATTTGTCATTGGCTTGCTCCGGGCTGCCAAATGTTGAATTGTTCGAGTACCAGCTTTCTGTCTCATTGAGGAAGGTGTCCACTTGAGCTTGGCAGAAACCCCGTAGTCAAGCTCCGAGTTGTGACTAGACGTAGAGCAGGGCTTGGTCGAGGTCGGCGATGATGTCTTCGACGTCTTCGATGCCGACGGAGAGACGGACGAGGCCTTCGGTGATGCCGACGCGCTCGCGCACTTCGACCGGCATGGAGGCGTGCGTCATCAACGCGGGAAGGGAAATCAACGTTTCGACGCCGCCGAGACTTTCCGCGAGCGAGCAAAGTTTGACCTGGTTCAGGAAGCGGCGGGCGGCATCGAGCGAGCCGAGATCGAAGGAGAGCATGGCGCCGGGGCCGCGCTGTTGTTTGCGCGCGATGTCGTGCTGTGGGTGCGTCGGAAGGCCCGGATAATGCACTTTGCGGATTTTCGGATGGGCGTCGAGATGGCGGGCTACCGCGATGCCGTTGGCGTTGTGCTGCAGCATGCGGATCGCGAGTGTTTTCAGGCCGCGCGAGATAAGGAAGCAGTCCATGGGAGCCAGGCCGCTGCCCGCCGAGCGTTGGATAAAGTAAATTTTCTCGGCGTCTTCGGGACGCGTGAGAATGGCCGCGCCACCGGTCGAGTCGCTGTGGCCGTTGAGATATTTGGTCATGGAGTGGACGACGATATGCGCGCCAAGTTCGATGGGACGCTGGAGGTACGGGCTGAGGAATGTGTTATCCACGACGAGGGTGACGCCGCGTTCGGTGGCGAGCTTGCCGAGCGCGGCAAGGTCAGAGACGCGCAGAGTCGGGTTGGTGGGAGTTTCGACATACAGCATCTTCGTGTTCGGGCGTAGCGCGCCGAGCACGGCGTCCCGCGACGCGGTGTCCACAAAGGTAAATTCGAGGCCGAAATGCACCAGCAGCTGCGTCGACAACCGGAAAACTCCGCCGTAAACGGCTTCCGAGACTACCGCGTGATCGCCGGGGCGCAGCAGGCGGAAGACCGCGTCAATCGCCGCCATGCCGGAAGAAAACACGTAGGCACTTTGGCCGCCTTCGAGTTTGGCCACGGTGCGCTCCAGAGCTTTGCGATTAGGATGATTGGTTCGCGCGTAGTCGTAGCCCTTGTCTTTGCCGAGCTCGGTTTGGACGTAGGTGGAAGTCTGGTAGATCGGCGCGACGATCGCGCCCGTAGCGGGATCAGGTTCCTGTCCCACATGAATCGCGTTGGTGGCGAAACCCATTATGCTCTCCTGCTCGTTTACCGGCTGCGGGACGGCCACGGCCGCGCGGTGCTGACACGTTGCACCCTTGTCGCTCCGGAGAAAAATGTACGGAATCTCGGGACGCGGCTGCAAGCGGCCGAAATAGATTCTTGAAAAGGTACAGGAGCAAAGAGACTCAGTCAATGCGAGCGGCCGGGAAATGGTCTCGAGCAGGCGGAAGAGGGCGAATGGGACGGCATCGCGCCAGGAGAAATTGGCATCAAAAAGACCACAGAGAGAGACTTGACCTGCGGCTGCCATGCGTAGAGGATAGGTTGCGTTCCAAAATGAAACTACGAGTCGAAACAGCTTTGCAGATTTCAGTCGTGGCCCTTGCCCTTTGCGGAGGGGTCTGGGCACAGAGTGCTCAGGAGCCCGACGCCAAGGCGCACACCGGGAAGTCGGACGCGATGTCGCGCGTGACGATTGAAGTGTCTGGCGGCGACAAAGAGAGTCCGGTGGAGAACGCCAGCGTCTATTTGAAATACGTGGAGGAACACAAGCTGAAGAAAGACAAGAAGGTAGAGCTGAACGTGAAGACCAACCGCGAGGGTACGGCGCACGTTCCCGATGCACCGACGGGAAGAGTCTTGATTCAAGTCGTGGCGGAAGGTTGGAAGACGTACGGGCGGTGGTACGACATCACGGACGCGAAGCAGACCATCAAAGTGCACCTGGAAAAACCGACGCGCTGGTACTGAGCAGCAGGATTCTAATGCACTTGCGTCGCGATTTAGGACATTCAGGAAAATTCCAGCTCTGATTCGTCGGGATTCGTCCGATCGAGCCGTTCAGTCTGAAATATTTTCCTACGCGCAAATAAGGAGTTGCACAGAAATAGTGCAAACCGCGCCAGAGTACTGAGAAGCGTGCAGTTAGCCTTGGAAGTCAGGCGCTTTTCCACAAACTTATCAACACTTGTGTTGAAAACTTCATGCGGCAGAAATATTTTCCAGGACATTCGGCACGACTGTTGCTCCCCCAAAAAAATCTCGCGGCCTTTGACGCGTGAGACGGCAGTGATAGAGTTAGAGTTCGGAACAAAATGAGCGAGACTTTCGATGGCCCTTTCTCCCTGATGCAAATGTTCTGGGGCAATATCGCGGCGCGGCGCCTGCGATCTTTTCTCAGCGTGATTGCCATCGCCATCCAGGTGATTCTGGTCCTGATGATTGTCGGTCTCACTTCGGGAGTGATCTCCGAGTGGGGCAAGCGCGTCGAAGGAGTAGGGGCGGATATTCTTGTGCAGCCGCCAAACTCGCCTATTTTCTTTGCGTTTTCGAGCGCGGTGATGCAAGAAAGTCTCGGCGACCAGTTGCAAGCGCTCCCGGACGTCGATGTCGTCGCACCCACCGTAATTCTCACCGAACCTAAGAATTTAATAATGATTTACGGCATCGACTACAAGCTCTTCAACGCCCTCAGCCGGGGGTTTTTGTACCGTTCCGGGAGGGCGCCACAGGGGCCCGACGAAGCGCTGGCCGACGATATCATCGCGCAATCAAAGCACTTAAAGGCGGGCGATCACATCACGTTGCTGAACCACGGATTTGTGATCAGCGGCATTGTCGCGCACGGGAAAGGCGCGCGCTTTTTTGTTCCGCTACGATCGGCGCAGGAGATTGCGGGAGTGGAAAATCGTGTTTCCATGTTTTACGTGCGCAGCAAGGGAGATACGGAGAAAGCGCGCGCGGAAATATTGAAGCTGAATCCGCAAAACCGCGTGAGGTCGACCTCCGAGTACGTGACCCTGATGAGTTCGTCGAACCTGCCGGAGTTGCGGCCGTTCATCCGTTCCATGGTGGGACTGGGAGTTGTGATCAGTTTTCTGGTGGTGCTATTGAACATGCACACCATGGTGCTAGAACGGACGCGGGAAGTAGGAATTCTGAAGGCGCTGGGATTTTCGCGGCTCGATATTGTACAGATGCTGCTCGGCGAGATGTTGTTGCTCACATTGCTGGGCAGCGGGCTGGGCATCGCACTGACGTTTCTGACCCAGGCGGTTCTGAAGGAGACGAGCCCCAGCTTGATGATTCTGATCACCGGACGATGGATTTTCATGTCGATCCTCCTGGCTTTGGTTGGCGCCGCTCTCGGCGCTGCGTATCCGGCATTTCGCGCCGCGAGTTACGACCCCGTGGTGGCGCTTGCTTATGAGTAGGGACGGGGGATGGCCGTGGAGGTAACGGCGCGGCGACCGGTCGTCGAGAAGCACTACATCGCGCGAATTCTGGAGCGCAAGGATTTGTCAGAGGACCTGTGGGTCATCAAAGTCGACCCCGGAGGTGCGTTTACCTTCAAGGCCGGCCAGTACGCGACGTTGGGATTGGAGAGCGAGGGCAAGCGGATCGAGCGGGCGTATTCCATTGTTTCTTCACCCTATGAGGAAGCCCTGGAATTCTTTCTCGAGCTGGTGCCGCAAGGCGAGCTGACGCCCAAGCTGCACAAGTTGCTTACCGGCGACACCCTGCTGTGCCGCAAAATCGCCAAGGGGCGGTTTACGCTGGACCTTCGGAGCGGGCGCACGCATCACCTGCTGCTTGCGACAGTTACCGGAGTTGCGCCGTTCGTGAGCTATGTGCGCACGCTGTATAAGGATTGGAAGGCGGGCGACAGTCCGATGCCGGGGAATCACAAGTTATATTGCATACAGGGCGGCAGCCGTTCGTGGGAATTCGGCTATCGCGAGGAACTGGAGCAGGTGGCCGCGGAAGTGCCTTGGCTTACGTATGTTGCGACCATCAGCCGGCCCTGGGAGGATGCGAGTTGGAAAGGCGAGACCGGGCGCGTCGAAGATCTGGTGCGGAAATACGTTTCGGAGTGGGGCCTGAAGCCGGCGGAGACGACCGGGTATTTGTGCGGGCATCCCAACATGATTGAAAACGGGCGCGGAATTCTGGAGCGCGCGGGCTGGCAGAAGGGTTCGACGTTTGAAGAGGTCTATTTCGTTCCAGGGAAAGAATTTACGCCCCAGGCCTAAGCTGCCGGGGCCCGGGCTTCGAGCTCCCTGGCGATATCTTCCAACATAACCAGAGGGCAGGCCACGTGAACGGTCTCATCCGGTTCGATAGCATCGATGAGCAGTTTGCCCTGATGGGTGCGAATGCGGACGTGCTGGCGGCCGTCCTGGACCTCTACGAAGTCCGCTTCGGGATACCGCTTTAATTCTTTCGTCAGTTCCCGCAACGCGGGTAGCCAAGGACCGGCGTGCTCGAGCGCGCGCTCAAGACGCCGGGTGGGCACGACGTGCAGGGCCATTGGCACAATGGCCGCCGGGACCCAGACATGGACGTGTCGGCCGTCAAAGTGATCATCCTCGACGCGCATAATCCCTTCGTGGAAGGTGTAGGCGCCAGCTACCGCCACCGTGCCGCAGAAACCTAAAGCGAGCTTGGCAAATATCATCATGTGATTGCTCCTCCTGCTGGGTTTTAGGCGCGTCGGAGCGTTGTAGCGCCGACCTTAAGCGGGCAGCTAGTCCGTCACATTCTTGGAATCTATCCAGACGCGCACGGTGTTTTCTTCATCCTTGACGGAGACGAGTTCAGTATCTCCCTGGAACGAAAGGGCATGGAGCGCGGCGACCAGGTCCAATTCGTCCTTGCCCGCGGAGAAGAGCGCGTCGACGACCTTCATGGGAACTTTGACTTCGACTTGGGAGTGCTTGGGGCGGTTCTTCTCGAAGACATGGACGAACAGATAGCCGTTCTGCTTGGCTACGCGGACGTCGGAGTCCTTGCTCTGCACGGTGACAAACTCACCGTCCTTGGAGGTGCGCACGGCGTCCACGAGGGCGTGGAGGTCTATGCCATGGCAGTCGACATCGTCGAAACTGACCTTGCCGCTGTGCAGCCGGTTTTTATTGATGGTCGGGAGGACCTTTTCGGCGAGCTCCAGGGGAAGATTGACGCGAACGGTTTCTTCGTTCTTGCCGGGATTGGTTACGCGGACGTGCAACCAGCGATCGTGGCTGGACGCAGCGGCATTCTGGCTGGAGCCGCTGGCAGGCGAGGCTTGGGCGCTGGCGACGGGCGCGAGAAGCGCGACAGCAACTAGCAGCGAGGCGGCGAGTGTCAGAGCCATCTTTTCCGTGAGTCGGGAGGCTGGAACGTTCATGGCGAAATTTCTCCTTCCCTGACCGGGCCTTCGAGGAGGCGAGGCTTGCAGGTGCGCTCCCGGCAGGTACTTGCCTTGATATACGAGCGGGTCCTTGGAAATGTTTCCCGAAGGGGCCCATCGCAGCCAGGACGTTCCCGGCGTCGCATGATTCTGTGTGTGTCTGGGACCGTGGCACTAAACATGGTTTTGCAGGGTACCCCCCCTCCCCCCTTTTTACGTAAGTGTTCATTCTAAAGGTAGTTAAAGTGCCTTGTTTTGATACACTTTTGCAAGTGTTCATTCTAAAGGTAGATAGGGGAAAGTGGATCGTGGGTAGTGGATACTGAGCAGTGGGCGGCTGAAATTGGAATCGCGGCACCCCCCACCCGGGTGTTTTTTGAAAAGAGGCTGCAAGGTATTGAAAATAAAGGAAACGGGTGCAGGAAAGGGCGCAAAGAGACGACAAAGAGGCGGCAAACCAATGCAAATACGAGAGTTGGCTCGCTTGAGCATCGGAGGACGGAGAAAAGCGCAACACGGAGGTCGCTGAGTGAGGAGCCTGCCCGCGCAGGCAGGCACAGAGGGCGCAGAGCGGAGTAGTGAGCAGTGGGTGGCGGAGCGGGGCGTCGGGCAGGCGGGGAGGGAGCTTCGAGATTTGGGCCGGGACGGGGGCGACCATGGGGAAGGGTAGCGCGGGGGTTTATTGGAAGTAAAGTAAAAAGCAGCGAATGGCGGAATTTCGGGGTCGAACGGCTATTAGGAGCAGCGAACGGCGACTGTGGCAACAAGGCAACCGAGTCTACTCGGGAGAAGGGGCCGATGCCGTCATCCAATCAGCCATCCGCCAACAGATCAGACAGGCATTCGTTTCTTGCGCAATCGATCGTAGAACAGAAACAGGAGCCAGAATACTCCAGCGTAAAATCCCAGAGAAAAAAAGAGCGGTAGTAGGAGTTGAGGGATACCGTGTCCTGGCGGCACGACGACGCTGCAAAGCCAAGCGGGCCAAGACACTACGTGGTCGAAGGTTTCCACATTCCTTCCGTGCCGCTCAGCAAATGTTTCAACAAGCGGTAGCAGTATGTGGAGGCCTACTGAGAGCATCAGTGCAAGGGCTATCCTCTGTTTCCACATTTCCAAGGGCCCGGCATTCAGCATTCAACTCGTCTTCGGGGATTTAGGTCTGGGCCACCCGTCCCAGAGTCGAGGGACGGCTGTGAGAACGGCCCAGGCCAGTACTGCGTACAGCAAAATTGACGCCACAATCATTAAAACTATTTGCGGCCAACTATGCCCCGGCGCGATGTTTTGGGTTATCCGATAGCTTAGGTTTCCCAAGATGTCTAAGGTGTTGAATATCCTATCGATCTTCGAGGATTGGTCTCTGTGAGGATTGATCGAAATGAGCAAAATAAAATTCCATACCAGGGAGGCCGCAAGGGCGAGACCTACCCGGTGAACTTGCGGAATTCTTGCCACCGATCCCTCCTCTAGAATTCGCATGCGGCCGGATTACCCAGCGCACACTGGCGGGCGGCATCTTCCTGGCAGGTGGCAAAGAGATTTTTCTGACATCTGCTCTTCCTCGAAGCCACCGAGCGAGTATATCATTCGCGCACGACCCTTTGTGGGTAGAAGGCGTACACGTGGGTGCCGCACTCTTGTGCTTTTCAAGGGTGCGGTTTTTGACTCTTCTGCGGCTCCTGCCTTTCTCTTATGCGCAACCCTTTGCGGCGTTTCTACGGACGCGGAGACCTTCACTTCGTCACCTTCAGTTGTTATCGGCGCCGACGGTATCTTGGAACCCACCGCGCGCGGCACCGTTTTGTGAAGATACTGGACCAAGTCCGCTGGCGATTCAAATTTCTGCTGCTCGGTTACGTCGTGATGCCCGAGCACGTGCATCTGCTAGTCAGCGAGCCGAAGAAGGGCAATCCCTCGAAAATGTTGCAGTTGCTCAAACAAAAGGTTTCCCGCACCTTGCGGAAGCCGGTGGAAAAGCCCTCAGCGCAGCTATCGCTGGCTTTCGCGTCCGCCATAGATAGCCCGGCCTTTTGGCAGCGGCGTTTCTATGACTTCAACGCGTGGAGCGATAGAAAAATGCGAGAGAAACTCGACTACATGCATCGAAATCCGGTGGAGAGGAAACTCGTTTCTCATCCGCAGGACTGGCCGTGGAGCAGTTGGTCGCACTACGAAAAAGGAGAGACGGGTCTGATTCCCATCGACACGCTGGACGGAGAAAAAAGTTCGCCGAGTTCGGCGAAATAGAAAAGTCAAAAACCGCACCCTTGAAAACCACAAGGGTGCGGCACCCTGCGTCGCTTCCCGTGCCCAAGCCTGGGCCACCCGCCTTGATCGCGATCGATCCTGTCTAGGGAAGGTTACGGCGAACCCCAAGACCCACCCTCACAAACCGAGGGTGGGGCACCCACAATCTTACACGCCGCCGCCCGGGCCACCAGCCGTGCCCGCCATTTGACGCAGAAGAATTAATAAAGCTGATTAAGAAAGAGTCTGAGGAAGGATGAGGAGAGTCAGTGAGCTCGTCTTGCCCTACTCAAATAATCCAATCAGGCGCGGCAAGCTGCACTTTGAAAGCATATGTTGGAGTTGGGAGATTGAACCATTCCCACGGGCCCTCACATTAAGCATCTATGAGAGGGGTGATCTCCCACTTCCGAAAATTACCGATCACTGTGAGATTCGCCCTTGCCACACTGCAGATCACTGCCGCGTCGTCTATCAATCCAAACACCGGAACGGCATCAGGAATTAGATCAAACGGACTCAGGAAATAGATAACGGCGGCAACCACCATGAGAATCGAGTCGGCCGGCACGCAATATTTGCCAACCACCCAGGCGCGGATCATGCGAAAGAATATTTGTAAGCTTTCCCATGGGACTAGAAGAGATTCGTAGTATCGCTCTGATTTGCACTTGGCTGTCTCAACCAGCCCACGCAACATTTCCTTCTGTCCAAGATACCACTCGGCTTCTATCTTTGCCTCTTCAAAGGTAAGAGGTGCTGTGCTGTTCATGAACGGTCCTCCCTAGCGACGAAAACAATCGCAATTGGATTAGCGGCTGGTGGCCGTCCTCAAAAGCGAAGGTATGTCGCAAGGCTAGGGCCTCGTGTTGTATCCGTCAAGGCCGTTTGCGACAGAACGTAAACGCTTTGCGCCGAAGCATGGTAGTTGGCGGGTGGCCCGCCTTTTGTGCTTTGGTTTCTTGAGTTGGCATGGTAAGAGCAAAGCATACCACTTATGTACCTCACCGCAGAACGCAGACGCGAGGGTGCCCTGCCCTTTCCGGGGTTGGGAAAGAGTGGGGATTCCTGGTCTTTATGCCGCGCAAATTGAAACGCCATCACGGCCGAGGGGATCTGCATTTCATCACTTTTAGTGTTCGCCGTTCGCCGCCTAAGAAAAAAAGAAAATAAGGGCCTTGCCGCCCTCTTGGGCCTTGCCGCCCTCTTGAATGAATGCAAGGGCAAGATGCGGCCTGGCGGCCTGGGACGCGCTAAAGCGACGCCCCTACAACTGGGCCGCAAAAGTTTTTTTGCTTCTTGGTTCCATCGGAGGCGCTGGTGAAAAGGCGTGAATTTCAGCTGGGCTGGTTGTCGATCGAACGATGCGTGGTTGCTGCGGATGGGTTGAGGTCCTTCGGGCATCCTCATCCCTCGACTCCGCTCGGGACAAGTCGGATGCCCTCAGGATGACACCTTTCGAGCGCGGGCGTCGTAACGTGGGGCAACGGCAAGATGCGGCCCTCCAGGCCTGGACGCGCTGAAGCACGCCCCTACAACGCCCGGATGGCCCTTCGCGGCTCAGGATAAACGACGTGAACCTGCCCGCAGCGGGCAGGGCTCGCCGAAACACGAGCGCCGGCCTGAAGGCCGCCGCTACGTACGGATTGAGGCAAGGGGCAAGATGCGGCGCGAAAAGGAAGAGGCGCGGGCCAAGATTGCGCCCGCGCCTCATTTTCAGACTAGCTGCTTAGTTGCCACACCCGGAACAGGACGCACAACAATCGGCGGAGGGGCAGCACGAGGCGTTCGCTGCGTTTACCGCCGCTGTTAGGCCGAATGCGACCACGGCTATCAACAGAATTGCTCTGATTCTCTTCATGACTTTCTCCTTTTTGGAAATGAAAGAGTTGTTGTCAACGTCGGATAGCTTGCTATCCGTACGGGAGGGAGCGAACTGCGTTGGGCGATTCTAAATGCGCAGGACGTGGGTCTTGAGGAGGGTACTTCTTCCGCTTTGCCAGAGCGCATGGTCGATTACGGACGAGTGACGAAACAGAGCGAATGGGAAATCAAATTGCGTGGTGGAGACAGGCTCGCTTTTGAACGCGATTGCTGATGCTGGTTCCCATTTCTGAGCGCGAGTCACCCTGGCATCCAGGGGACAGCAGGAGACTGCCTGGTGATGAGGTTTCTTGTCCCTTGCAGGATCGGAAGGAGTTTTTTCGTGATTGCAGCAGTCCATGTCCAGCATTGGACCCGCGTGACTCTGATTTAGGGAATCGCTATTGCCAATCGATCCTTCACTTTGTGCCGGGGAGTTGGCCAGTACGGGCTGCATGCAGCCAATCACGCACGCCGCGGCGGCAATCCAGAACGAAAGCGCGACGGCGAGGAGAGGGTCGAGTGTGCGCCTAGAGAACATTTGAGTGCTCGCACCGATTATATCGCTTCGCGGAGGCCACTGGCGAATGTTCTTGAGCGGCGCTGGTGAATGGATTGCGGGCACTTTTTGGCTTAAGAGAAGGTCAAACCCCGCACGCTTGAAAAGGCACAAGCGTGAGGCACCTAGCTGTCAGTTTTGACAGTGACCCTGACTCATCGGTGCAGGCTTTACTTGTGCGGGCGGTTCAGGGTAACGGCAAGCGCATCCCGCAAACGGCGTTCTGCCAATCTGAATCTACTACTCAAACTGATTCACCAGTTTAGTAACAAGCAGTCGAGGGAACCACCAACACCCCGAAAGGAGCAACAACTATGCCAGTCAAAAATCCGAAAGAGCTTTTCGTGCTACTGCTGAGTCATGTTCGGCAGGGCACGGAGCGCTCGGAAGAGGTTTTCCGGGAGCTAGGCGAAATCGCTCAGCATCCGGAGATAGCAGAGGCCCTGAAGGCGCGGGCATTCGTGACGCAACGGACGCTCGAAAAGCTGGATGAAGCGTTCCGGCTGATCGGAGAGAAGCCCGTAGCTCTCAGTGGACGCCTCCAGGATGTTTTTGTTGAGGACTTCCGCAAGGAGCTTGCTGAAATCCAATCGCCAGAGGCGAAACGCCTCTTCGTCTTGGCTACAGCCAATCGCTTGATTCATCTCCGCATCGGTGAATATGTTGCGCTGGTAGCGGCGGCTGACGTTTCGGGGAACTACGGCGTCGGAGTGCTGGTGGAGAGCTGCCTCGCGGACACCCTCGCCTTCGTTGAGCGAACGAGACGATTGATCCGCAACATTGTCGAAACGCGAGTTGCAGCGAGATCAGCCTAGTAACCCCGCTTTGACCTTAGACGATCCAAACAAGAAAACGTAAAGAACCCCTCAGAATCGCAAAGCCTCGGAAGTAAGCCGAGGCTTTGCGGACTGATCCAAGCTTGCCCGCTGCGGGTTAGGACGGGAGCCACTTGAGGAAGGTGGCTGCTAACGGGGGCAGGGTTAGGGCGATGCTGTGGGGGCGGCCCATTTGGGGCATGGGGGCGGACTGGGCGCCGCCCATGTTGCCGGCGTTGGAGCCGCCGTAGGTGGCGGAGTCGGTGTTCAGGACTTCCTGGTAGTAGCCGGGTTGGGGGACGCCGATGCGATAGCCCGGCCGGACGACTGGAGTTGCGTTTAGCACGACTACGAGCAAGTCTTGGGGATTCTTGCCGCGGCGCATGAAGGAGAAGACGCTGTTGTCGGCGTCGTTGCAGTCCAGCCACTCGAATCCATTCCACTCGAAATCCACTTCGTGCAGGGCGGGCTCGGCGGCGTATAGCTTGTTTAGGTCGGCGACCAGGCGCTGGATGCCGCGATGTGAATCGTGCTGGAGCAGGTGCCAATCGAGGCTGCGGGCTTCGCTGAATTCGCTGCGCTGGCCAAATTCCTGGCCCATGAAGAGGAGTTTCTTGCCGGGATGGCCGTATTGATACGCGTATAGCAGGCGGAGATTGGCGAATTGCTGCCACATGTCGCCGGGCATTTTGTGGAGCAGGGAATTTTTGCCGTGGACGACTTCGTCGTGGGAGAAAGGCAGCACGAAGTTTTCCGTGAAGGCGTAGAGCATGGAGAAGGTGAGCTGGTTCTGGTGATACTTGCGGTGGATGGGATCGGTGGAGAAATATGCGAGCGTGTCGTTCATCCAGCCCATGTTCCACTTGAGACTGAAGCCGAGGCCGCCGAGATAGGTGGGGCGGGAGACGCTGGGCCAGGATGTGGATTCTTCCGCGATGGTGAGGAGGCCGGGGAAGCGCTCGTAGGCGACTTCGTTGAGGCGGCGGATGAATGCGATGGCCGGAAGATTTTCGCGGCCACCGAACTGATTCGGGACCCACTCTCCCGGCTTGCGGGAGTAATCGAGATACAGCATGGAGGCTACGGCATCCACGCGCAGGCCGTCGATGTGGTACTTGTCGAGCCAGAACAAGGCGTTGGAGATCAGATAGTTCTGCACTTCGTTGCGGGCATAGTTGTAAACGAGGGTGCCCCAGTCCGGATGAGAGCCCTGGCGGGGATCGGAGTGTTCGTACAGGTGCGTGCCGTCGAATTCGGCAAGGCCGTGCGTATCGCGCGGGAAGTGGGCGGGGGTCCAGTCCAGGAGGACGCCCAGGCCGGCGTTGTGGCAGCGGTCGACAAACTCCATGAAATCAGCGGGAGAGCCGTAGCGGCTGGTGGCCGCGAAATAGCCGATGGTCTGATAGCCCCAGGAGCCGTCGAAGGGATGCTCCATGATGGGGAGGAGTTCGATGTGGGAGTAACCCAGATCCTTTACGTAGGGAATGAGCTGATCGCCTAGTTCGCGGTAGGTGAGCCAGCGGTTGCCTTCGTCTGGGACGCGGCGCCAGGCACCGAGGTGGACTTCGTAGATGGAGATGGGCTTCTCGAACCAATTGGTCTTCGCGCGCTGGGTTGTCCAGGTGGAATCATTCCACTTGTAGGTATCCAGGTTGGCGACGACGGAACCGGTGTTGGGCCGGAGTTCGGCGCGAAAGGCGTAGGGATCGGCCTTGAGGGGGAGCATGTTACCGTTGGGGCCGATGAGTTCGTACTTGTAGATGGCGCCTTCGTCGAGTTCGGGGACGAAAAGCTCCCAAACGCCCGAGGAACCGCGGGCGCGCATGGGGTGGATGCGGCCGTCCCAATGATTGAAATCGCCTACGACGCTGACGCGACTGGCGCTGGGCGCCCAGACAGCAAAGTTAACGCCGCGCACGCCTTCGATGGACTGGAGGTGCGCGCCGAGCTTGTTGTACGTGTCGTAGTGGCGGCCTTCGCCCATCAGATAAAGATCGAACTCGCTCAGGAGAAAGGGGAAGGCATAGGCGTCGTATTGTTCGTGCGTGGCTCCGGAAGCGAATTGGTATTGAATGCGGTAGCTGGCTGGCGCGGGACGATCTTGCTGGGTTTCGGGCAGGGTCGCTTCAAAGAAACCATGTGGACGGAGATTCGTGGCTTCGATTATGGTTTGTGAATCGATGAAGCGAATGGCGGCGGAAATCGCGCCGGGATGGAACATGCGAATGACCCAGCGGCGGCCCACTGGGGTTTCGACGGCGTGTGGACCGAGCAGCCCGAAAGGATCGGCGTTACGGCCGATAACGAGCGCATCGATGGCCAGGTCGAGCGGCGATTTTGCGGAAGTGGCCGAGGCTCCGGCTGCCTTCTCCATGCTTTGTTCGGGCAAGTGTGCGTCTCTCCGACGTGGCGCGAGGCTGGGGTAGTTGCGTACGCCACCAGGATGACAGGCCACGTCGGCTTCGATTCTAGGGTGTTAGGCGGAGTTTTCCAAGAACTCTGAAGGGTACGTAGTCGATCGGTTTCCAATTCACCGAGCATTCGTGCAGACAAAGAAGGAGCGCGAGGGGCGACTGCCTAAGTCAGGCGTACATCAAAAAGCGCCAGCCAATATTGAAGAGATTGCAGGGCAAAACCGAAAAAAATGAGTCCGATGCCGAATGCCCCGAGGCGCCGCTCCGGGAGATTGTCGGCGTAATATTCGATGTAGGGAGTGATGCTCCCACCCACGCCGGTGACGATGCCTGTGACCAACCCCACGCGAATCGCAAAAAGCCAGGCGTGGTCCACGTGATGAATGAAGGCGCTGCAGATCAGCGCCGTGACCATGTATCCGACAGTACGGATCACAGTTCCCCAAAGTTGACGGCGCGAAAGCCGTGGACGGCGCGCCGCTGAATAGTCGAGGGCAGGACGCATGCCCCGAGAGTAGGCGAATATTTGACCAATGGTGATAAGAACCGCAAATGCGATGGCGAATCCGAAGCCCAAAATCCTGTACAGCCCGGCGCCGAAACCGAACCCCCGGATGGCGGAGAACAGTCCCTCCCAAAGCAAGGAGTAATGATCCAGCCCGCGAGCTGCCCGACTGAATTCAATCGCCAGGGTGATACCGGTGGCGATGCCGGAAGCCAGGCCAAAGAAGGGACCGAGGCCGAGGCCGTAGCCGATGCCGAAGACAATGGAGTACGTTACCGCACGAGTGAGCAGCCGCAGCGGGCCGTGTTGTCCACCCAACAGGTCGTAGGCCAGATAGAGGCTACCTAGCACATCAAGACAGGTACCCGTAATGCTGACGACCGCGACGGTATGGTGGTCGACCACGCTTACTGGAAGTTGGTGACGGCGATTTGCGCCACTTTTTTCGCGAAGTCGAACGTGGCCCGGAGATTGCCGCCGAGAAACCGCACGTTGCCGGTGACATCTTGAGCGAGCTCAGACTTGCCAGCCTGGTCCGTAAACAGACAGTGGACCTTGATCTGCGTGGCGCCGGCAACGGTGGTCACTTGGCGCTTTCCCTCGCTGCCCTTCCTGAACCCGTAGACGTTGCTGTGAAGGATGACGAGGCCGGCGGCGTTGGCTGCAGCCGTGTCGCCGTCGCGGTACACGTGCTGGAACTTGTTGGTCTTTTGCACCTGGTCGATCAGGTTCTCATAGAGCGCCAGTTGAAATTCAATGGGAAGCTTCACTTCATCGGACTGGATCATCAAAATCTGGATCGCGGACGCTGGAGTCTTTGTGTGCGCCTTGTCTTGCGCCGTGGCCGTGCTCCCCGTGAAGAGGAACACCAGGGCGAGTGCCAGCAGCGCGCTCAAATAGCCGATTGACTTCATTGTTTTTTCTCCTTTGGCTTGGCCTGCGCCGCCGCTTCCGCTTCAACGGGAAAGCTCGTTCTTGCACCCTGGCTCAGCAGGGCCTTCTTTGCGCCGAGCGCATTGCCTGCCGGCAGGGTGAAAACCGCTCCGTGGAGGCCGCCGGAAGGATCGAGATACTCGATGGAGAGCGTGTCAATCTTGGATCGAAACAGGCTCAGGAACCTTCCGCTTCCGTACGGCGCGAACATCGAGAGGGTGCCAACGGTTCCACCGATGGTGCGCTGGGTGTCCTTGCCGGTCATCACTTCCTGGATCGAAGCGGCCGGCACAACTACTTTTTTCTTTCCTTTGGTGAATACGAGAGACCCATCTCCGGCGGATAGAGTTCCCTTGACGTCATGCTTCAAACCCTGGAGCCCGATAACGTGTTTTGTGCCAGCGAACGACATGGCGTTGCCGGTGTTTGCGTCTTGGGCAAGGCAGGGCGCGGCCAGCGAGCCGGCTCCCATCGAGATCACCGCGGCAGCAAACGTGATCGTATACACGCGGAGCATTTTCATATTCGATTTCTCCTCATCCAGGGGGAGCTGGAATTTCCGATTTCGACTTCCGGCTGGTGCATCGTACGCTTCTCTTGTCCTGGGCACAACGAATTTGCCGCAGAGCAAGCCCTATTCGGGACAAAGTCGTGGCCAGTTTGAAATTTGGAGGGTGTTTACCGTTTGCGGGGTTGCGGGTACTGATGCACGCCTGAGTCTTCGGCAAATCCAGCGTTAGTAGTCTCGCCAGGGCTTCCACAATGGAACGCTCAGGTAATGTACATGGTCGAGCGCGCTGTCCGCGAGCGAGTTCCATTTTCTGGCCTTGCGGAGCCATTTCCTGAACTTGTTGAGCATACTCTTCAACACGGTGAATCTCCCTGCATCCTGTTTCCCTACCTTCAAGTTAACACGGCTTTAGATTCCGTCAAGATGGGATGAATTTCAAACTTACCCGCAGCCAAGGGGCGGGCGTTCGGGGGGCCTTTTTGCGCGCTTGCGGGCGCGGTGCGTACGCGATAGAGTGCGCGCGACGTGAAAAACCAAGCTTCGGGAGCAGCGGGCTAAAAATGCAAAGGGCGCGCGTTTGGGGATATGTTGTGACACTGACGATGATGGCTACGCCGGGAATTTTTGCACAGGACCGCGGACAGGGGCGGTCGATGGTGATTTCGCGGGGCGGGATTGTGGCCGCGGAGTCGCCGCTGGCGGCGCAGGCAGGCGTGCGCATGCTGGAACGCGGCGGGAACGCGGTAGACGCGGCGATTGCGACGAACGCGATGATGGGGGTGGTGGAGCCGATGATGAACGGCATCGGCGGAGACCTATTCGCGATTGTTTACGATGCGAAGGCGAACAAACTGTACGGGCTGAATGCGAGCGGCTGGGCACCGAAGGGACTGACGATCGAGTTTCTGCAGAAGCAAGGGCTCCGCGAAATGCCGCATCAGGGAGTGCATGCGATTACCGTGCCCGGAGTCGTGGACGGGTGGCAGAAGCTGGCGGATAAGTTTGGACGAAAGAAACTGAACGAAGATTTGACGGCGGCGATCCGAACGGCGGAAGAGGGGTTTCCGGTTCCGGAGTGGACGGCGGCGTATTGGGTGGCCGAATTGGACTTGCTGCGAAGCGACGAAGCGGCGAGCAAAGTCTATCTGCCGAACGACCATGCGCCGCGCGTTGGTGAAGTGTTTCATAACCCGGACTTAGCGTGGTCGTTGCAGCAGATTGCGGAGCACGGGCGCGACGCTTTTTACAAGGGGGAAATTGGCAAGAAGATTCTGGAAACTATGCGCCATCACAACGGGACGATGGCGGCGGAGGATTTGGCCAGCTATTCGAGCGAATGGGCGGAGCCGATTTCGACGACGTACCACGACTGGACGGTGTACGAGATGCCGCCGAACGGGCAGGGAATCGCGGCGCTGGAAATGCTGAACGTTATGGAGACATTTCCGATCGGACAGTTTGGATTTGGCTCGGCGAAGGCGCTGCACGCGATGATCGAGGCGAAGAAACTGGCGTACGCGGACATGGCGAAATACGTTGCGGATCCGCGCGGGCAGAAAATGCCGGTGGCGACGCTGCTATCGAAGGAATGGGCGAAACAGCGGGCGCAGTTAATTGATGTGGAGCATGCCAACTGTGAGGTTGGAGCGGGCGAGATACCCGGAGGCAGCGATACGACGTATCTGAGCGTGGTGGACCGCGACGGAAACATGGTCTCGCTGATCCAAAGTAATTACTCGGAGTTTGGATCGGGAATCGTGGCGCCCGGAACGGGATTCGCGCTGCACAATCGGGGTGCGCTGTTTACGCTGGATAGCGCTTCGCCGAATGCGCTGGCGGGGCGCAAGCGGCCGCGCCACACTATCATTCCCGGATTCGCGCAAAAGGGCGAGACGCGAATGGCGTTTGGGATCATGGGTGGATGGAACCAGTCGCAAGCGCACGCGCAGTTCATGGCGAACGTCGCGGACTTCAAAATGAACATTCAGGCGGCACTGGAGGCGCCACGGTTCACGAAGCTTACGTTTGCAGGCTGCGACGTGATGATGGAGAGCCGCGTTCCGGCGGCGGCGCGCAATGAACTGTCGGAAAAGGGGCACAAGATTCAAGTGCTGGGGACATTCTCCGCGAACGTCGGCGGCGGACAAGTAGTGATGCGCGACTTTGCAACCGGGGTGAACTACGGAGCATCGGATCCTAGGAAGGACGGGCAAGCGGCTGCGGAGCTTTCTTACTAGGTTGAATTTCGGCGGACCCGGTGCGCAAGAAAACTGCAAAATAGTTCCGTTTAGGGCGCGGGGTGAGAAAATCGAGGCTCGGTAGAGCGGCCTGTACGGGTGGGCACCCCTGATAAGTGCTGTGTATTCAGTGCGATAGTGGGAGAGGCGTTGGTATTCGACGTGCAGCCTGTACTTACGGTCAGGTAGGCGTCCCGCAGCGAGGTCACCTGGTGCCGGAGGCGAGAATGAGGCCAATCCTAGCCCTGAAGGTCTCATGCGTTGTCGGTCTGTTTGCCTATTTCTTGCTGCCCGCTGCTGGCGCAGCGCAGACTATTGATGTTTCCGGGCGCTACGAGTGCGCGCAAGCGAAAGTGCGCGGAAAGGTAGTGCCTTGCACCGCGGCGCCGCTGACACTGAAAAATGACGGAAAGTTCGAGCTGCGCGGATGGGAAGGCAGCTACCTGGTGAACGGCCAGTGGGTGGAACTGTCCGATTCCTCGGTGCGTTCGCGAGCCAAAATCGAGCCCGGACATAAGATTGTGTTTCGCTACCATGGCAAGCACGGCTGGTGCGAAATGATCTATGAGCGGCGGCTGGCGGAACTGGGAAAGACTTCGCTGAGTTAGCGGCCCTTCACATTCCTGTCTATTATTATTCTTTAGACGTTGAAGTGTTTTCGAGCGGGGCATCGTATGCCGCCGCGGCGATTTCGCCGAGGGCTTGCCCCGCGACGGCTTGCGCGGCTTCGGGGTCGAGCGGTAGCGAAACGTGGTTGAGGTAGGCCGCAAAAACGAGTTTTTGGCCGCTGGCCGTGATTACGTAACCAGCCAGGCCCTTGCCGTTCAGCATCATTTTTCCATTGAGCTTATCTTCCGAATCAAACG
>Ga0210406_10002628_pt1 | contig 20305 bp, 18 predicted proteins | sample IncBWC30MmetaG_FD_155454 | JGI IMG/M metagenome (GOLD analysis project Ga0210406, IMG submission 155454) | Forest soil microbial communities from Barre Woods Harvard Forest LTER site, Petersham, Massachusetts, United States - Inc-BW-C-30-M | ecosystem: Environmental > Terrestrial > Soil >... | reverse complement strand
ATCCGACGGGCCGTCTTTTACAGATGGCATCCGACGGAAATGAATGCGCCGGCAGAGGCCTTTAGATGTCAAGCTTTGGCTAAGGAAATCGCCGCCGAGCTGCGCGCAAAGTACGATCTTGAAAGCAGCATAGCCTTGCCGGTCAGCGTACTGGATTGCTAACGACCGAGACGCCAGCATGGCGACAAGGACTGGGGCGGACAATAAAACGAGCTTTGTGGATCGCCGTCCGATTGGCTTATGCGCCTCGTTCCAGCATAGCCCTGAAATCGGTGCGCGCGCGGTGCGCTTCGATCCTCGCGGCTTCGGACACCTCGCCCATGCCGAAATAGCCGTGAATCAGACCCGGCCCATGATATCGCTTCGTCTCTACGCCGGCGGCCGAAAGTGCGTCGGCGTAGGCCTCACCTTCATCACGCAGAGGATCGAACCAGGCCGTGCAAACGACGGCAGGCGCGAGTCCTGCGTGGGTGTTGGCGCGCAACGGCGAAACTCGCCAGTCCGAGCCCTGCGCAGGTTCGCTCAGATATTGCCTTAAAAACCATTGAATCATGCTTTGCGTAAGAAAATAGCCTTCCGCGTTCTGCGAGCGCGAAGGATATAGCGCGTCCGAACCCTCGGCTGCATCGGTTGCCGGATAGACGAGCAATTGCCCCGCAAGTCTGATGCCCTCGTCTCGGCACGCGAATCGCCGATGCGATCGAAGACGTATTTGGCAACCGCGGCATCAATGCAAAGTTGTTCGGCTACTGGGCGCGTCGGATACGAAAGGGGCACATCGACGGCTTTATTTTGGATGCGCAGCACGATCCTTCCACCAACTCCAACGCCTGTACCGTGAGCCGGTCGCCATGAACGCCGCTGGTTGCCGGGAAGTTCCGGGAAGTCCGGGAAGTATTCAGCCCTTACAAGAGCCTCAAAATAAGAATGGATCAACGAGCTATGGCGTTATTGACCAATAACGATGGGCCTGCAGCTTCCCGGACTTCCCGGACTTCCCGGAATTGTTTGGAGCGGTGACGCGCTTCCGCCACCAACCGCCTGCAGAACGGCTAATCGTGCCAAAAGCTTTCCGCCAACCGGGATGGGACAGATAACGGAACCAATCGGGGCCCGATGTGATATGCAAAGAAGAAGCTTTGATCGGTTCGTCCGCGACACCTTCGCAGATCAGTGGGTCGACGATGCCGTCGGCGCGGAGATGGCTGCCGCACTTTCCCGCAGTCGCCAGGCTGCTGCCATTTCCTGGAAACGCACCGGACAGGCCCGCTGTCGAGCCTTCCTGTGAGACGCCTTCTTACGGCTTTTTCTATTCCACTTCCACGAGAATCCTTGCACTATGCGATCGGTGCCGGACACGGAGCTCACTGCTGCAAGTCGGGGAACCATCCGATCCCGTGGTAGTGTTGCAATAATCATAGCCAGCTCCGCACCACGGGAGACGCCATGAATCGCTACCGGTTTGTTGCGGACGCCTTCGTGCCGCTGCAGCCAGCGCAGCGCCTTTACCGGACCTTCCATTGGGATGTCGACAACGTTGCTGGGCAGGCCGTCTATAGGTCTTTCGTGGGAGCCGCACCAATCGTAAGCAAGTGCTGTGAAACCGTGACAGGCCAAAAGCATCGCAGTATTGTCATGAATGCCAAACCCACCGCCCTCGCTGCCGTGCAAGACAAGGATCCCGCCGCGGATGTTTTGATCGCGCGGAACGTAGATCCTCCCAGGAAAGCTACACTTTCTCCATGTATACCGGAGTGACATGTTTTTCTTCATGCATTTCGCCTGAAACTGAGCTAGGTGTGGGGCCGCCAAGTGTGATAAGCGCCGACGAGCCCGCCGCCGCAAATGCCAGCAGCGCTGCAAACTGAAAGGTTTTCTGGAAGCCTTCAAGGAAGCCATATTTCGTGTTCAGGAGTCCGAACACCATCAGGACGAGTGAAGCAGCAGTCACGGTGCCGAGCGTTCGTGTCAGCAACACGAGGCTGCCTGCAACGCCGCGATCCCTAAGAGGAAGTGCTGATATCACGATATCCGAATAAGCAACTTGGAACAGGCCGAGTCCGACGCCCTGGACAACAAGCGCTGCGATCCGGAGGATTGTCGAGGTTTGCTCTGTCCACGCGCCAAGAAACAGCAGGCCGATAGCATTCGCCGCAGCGCCTGTGATCGCCAATTGTTGGGCGGAAATACGTCGTCCGGCAAGCCGACCGCCGATCGGCGCGGCCAGCGCAGCCCCTCCAGCAGCAGTGGCCAGGATGGCGCCGCTTGCGGCAAGGCTATAGGCCGGCACGCGGGCCAGGAAATAGGGCACCAGTAGCCAAACCGAAAAGGCGGCAAGATTCACAAGCACGCTGACGAGATTGAGCAGGGCGAAACCTCGGTTCTTGAGAATTTCGACTGCGATGATCGGATGTTCAGCGCGTGACTCGCGGAAGATGAATGCCGCGAAGGCGAGGGCAGATAGTAGAGCGAACCAGACCGCGGAAATCTCGCGCGGGCGGTTGAGGGCCAAGAGCATCGGGACGAGGCCTAGCACCAGCGAAACGCCGCCCAGGACGTCGAGGCGATCGTCTGCCTTTCGCTGCGGCGATGCCCGCGCGTCGCGGAATAAGAGCAGCGCCGCGAGGGCGATCGGGATTCGGAACCAGGAGACGGAAGGCCAATCCCAAGCCGAGGTCAGCGCGCCGCCAAACAGGGGACCAAGCATCAAACCAACTGAGAGCATCAGGGTATAGATGCCGAGTGCATGACTGCGTCGCTCTTCGCCGTAGAGAGATGTCACGAGCGCTGCGCCACAGCTCAGCACCAGCGCAGCGCCAATGCCCTGCAGGCAGCGAAAGAGCAGCATTGCGCCGAAGTTTGGGGACCAGCCGACGAGGAGCAGCGCTATTGTGCTCCAAATCAAACCAATCCGGAAAACAAGGGCATGACCGACCGTGTCGCCGATGCGACCCAGCGCCAGCAGCAAACTGGCATAGGTCAGTACGTAGCAGATGACTACCCACTGGATGTCGCCGATCGAAACGTCGAATGCCCGGGTAATAGCCGGGAAGGCGATATTCACCGACGTGTCCAGCTGCGCCGCGGCCGTGCCCGAGCCCGATCATGGCGACCTGCCAGGGCTTTGCTTGGAGCAGGCCCGCCGAGGAATGGGGCGGGTCTCTTTTGGAAATCGAACTCATGCTCTCTTGCCAGCTTAGAGATCAGGTAAGTATGAGGACGCGCAGCTCGTGAAGGACTGCTCCTCATGTTTCAGGCCCTCGGCGGATAGCACTATCAAAGAGTCGATAGCAGGAAGTCAGCTCCGGTGGCTTATGCCGGTAACAACCGTTACCTTCGCGGGTAACTCAGCTAGCGGACATCAGTGGCCGCTCCATTCCAGCGAGAGGCCGGGGCGACTGAGCTTGTTACGCCGCCGCGACAGCGACGCCTTCCTGCTCGCACGAGTTGGCCACGTCAGAGACGGTAGCGCGCTGCATGTCGCGCTTCCAGCGCAGATCGTCGAAATCGGTTCCCCGGTGCATGGTGCAGCGATTATCCCAGATGACCAGATCATGAACCCGCCAGCGATGCGTATAGACGAATTGCCTTTGCGTGGCATGCGTGACAAGCCCGTCGATCAACGCGCGACCGTCGTCCTCGGACATGCCGAGGATGCGGCCCGCATGGGACGCCAGGTAGAGCGATTTGCGCCCGGACTCGGGGATCGTGCGCACGACCACCTGCGGCACCGGCGGCATTCCCTGTCGTTCCTCATCGCTGAAGTTGGTGAAGCCGAGGCGGGCGCGCGAGTTGAAGATCGAATGCTCTGCGACGAGCGAGTCGAGGCGGCGCTTGGTTTCCTCCGGCAGCGCGTCGTAGGCCGCCCGCTCGTCGGCAAACTCCGTATGTCCGCCGATCGGTGGAATCGAGCGCGCATAAAGCAACGACGCCCGCGCCGGCAGCCGTTTGAACGAGCTATCGGTGTGCCAAAGCCGGTTGCCCAGCTGAAACAAGCGCTGTCTGCTTTCCTTGCCCCATACATTGTTTTCGTAGTTGAGGTTGGACACATCAGCAAACTCTTGGCGCACGCGCAGCGCCTCACCCTTTCGATAAAGGGCGATGGTGGTCTCAAGCGGTCCGAAGTGCTTGGCGAAGTCGAGATGCTGGTCCTGCGAGAGATGCTGATCGGGAAAGATCAAGACCGCGTACTCGGCGAACGCCTTATTGACTGCTGCCAGATCGACAGGCTCGATTTGCCGCGATAAGTCGATATCGCCGACCTCGGCAGCGAAGCTCGGCGTGACCGGATAGATGGTTACGGCCATGGTGGTTGCCTCCCGGCAGAGAATTCGCGGGCGCTTGCAGATTGAATCACAACGGGTGAGCGCGTGCAATCGGACGAGCTGAATAAGCCAGTTGCCCTCGCGGCAGCGTGAAACTTCGCCGCCGCAGGCAATTTCACTAACACTCATTTAATTTTCAGTAAGACCGCGTCGACATCCCCCGCCTCGGGGAGCGCCACTCCGGTAAGTTCTTGTAGGCGGGCGACCATCTTGTCCTGAAAGGCAATATTCATTGCTTCGTCGGCGGGCAGTTCGGGCTTCATGTGATGCCAGTAACGACCGGAGCGCTTGCACCTCCCATCCGCGTGCGCGCCCAGCCGGGATCGACCGCGTTGCTGAGGACCCCCGGCCAGCGCCGCGCCAGGAAAAAGACGAGCGCAACGACGTGCAGCTTGCTTTCGGCATAAGCGCGAGCCGGATCCCAGGGGCGTTCGGTCCAGTCGAGATCGCGTAAAGAACCCTCGCCACCACGGTGAAGGCCGCTACTGAGGTAAACCAACCGCTCGGGCCGCTCTATCAAGGCGGTCAGCATGAATGGCGCCAGCGTATTCACAGCCAAAATGCCCGCATGCCCCTCGAGAGTAGAGCCGCGGCGCGGCGCCGTGTAGATGCCGGCATTGTGGATAACCGCGTTCATGCGGCCGATCGCATTTACCTGCTCTGCTACGCGGTGGATCTCGGCTGCGCTGCGCAGGTCACCGATTACGACCCCGGCGGCTTGGGATGCGAGGTCGGCAAGCGTCGAGGCGCGCTCGGTCGATCGTGCATGAAGGACGACCGCATGGCCGTCATCGAGAAGCGACCGCGCCGCCGCGCGACCGAGCCCATCGGTGCTGCCGGTGATAAAAATGCGCGCCATTGATCCTCCCTACCTAGCCGAAACGCCGGCGACATACTGTGCGTCGGTGACGTGCTGCGGCCAAGCTGAACGTGTCGCAGCCTGCGCCTTACAGCAATATTCGTTTCAGGCCCGCTCACGTGGCGGAGCGGTTGCCTTCGCTGTAACCGACTGTCTCCGCGGCCTCCTCCTTCAAAATAACACCATCTGACGTTTGCCTTCGCGGGTAACTTTAAAGCTATTCGGCGGACTTATAAACGCGCAGCCCGGGGTACAGGCGATATGGCGCGGCCCGGCATCGATTGAAATTGAACCTGAGCGACCATGCGGCCTAAACTGGCGTGCCGGGTCTTACCACCAGCGTTGTTGCATCGGTTGATAGTATTGGCCCGCGCGCGGACGCATTGCAGGTTGGGAGTTCCAATTGCGCTGGGAAAAGAAGCCGAAGCCGTCGTTGCCCCGGTAGTTGCTCGCAACGGGGACACCGACCGTAGGCCGGCGCGCAACGGGGACACCGACCGTAGGCCGGCGCATCAAGAAGCCGCCCTGGGGCTGGTTGTTGAGCACCGCGACGAACTCGGTGCGATAGTTGGTCTCGCGGCTTAGCGGCTCGTCCGAGACGATGATCGAGGATCGCGGCAATGCAGTTGGCGCGATGCGATCGAGCACATCCTTCGGGATGGTGATGCGGTCGAGCGCGTCCTTGGCGTCGTCCATGTTGTCGACCGTGACCGCGGTCCAGCGCAGGCCCGCGTCGTTGCGCGCCATCGCCGTGAACACATGCGTGCCGATCGGCTTGTCGGGATTGCGGATCGTGACCGGAGTCTCAATGGTCGCATCGAACACCTCGCCCCCGTCCGGCCACCGCTGATGCGTGTTGCGCCGCACGTAAAGCTTCTGCGTCGCGCGGCTGATGTAAACCGAGACCGGCTCGAGCGCGAGCTTCGCCTCGCTTGCCGCGTTGTCGGCGGCGACCTTCTTAGTCTCGGCCGCCTTGACGGCGTCCTTCGCTGTGGCCGCGGCGTCGAGCTTCGACTTCGCGTCGGCTTTGGCCCTGTTGAGCTGCGTCCCCGTTTCCGCGGCCTTGACTGCCGCCCTCTGCTTCAGCTCCTCGGCCCGCGCCTTCGCTTGGTCCGTCTTTGCGGCGGCGAGCGCCTTGTCAGCGAACGCGAGCTCTGCGTCGGCGCGGGGCTTGAGCAATTCCAGCTTGCGCAGCGACGCCGTGAGCGATGCTGCCTCGCGCGCCGCTGTCGCGGCGGTTTTCTTCGCCTGATCGGCCTTTCTGGCAGCCTCCGCGGCCTCGCGAGCGAGCGTCTCGGAACGCGCCGGAGCAGCTGCGACGGCTTTCGCATTCGGCACGAATAGCGCGGGGTGGGAAAACTCGACCGGGGCCGCGTCGTTCGGCGAGATGATTACCCGCATACCGATCCGCGTCCTGTCGAACAACTTCTCCGCAAAGTCGTAGGGCATCCGCACGCAGCCGTGCGAGGCTGCATGCCCGGGCAGTGGCCCGCCGTGGAGCGCGACGCCGTTCCAGGTGATGCGCTGCATGTTCGGCATCCAGGCATCGTCATAGAGGCTCGAGTGGTGGTCCTTGTCCTTCTCGATGATGGCGAAGATGCCAGCGGGCGTCTCGCGTCCTGTGGTGCCGGTCGACACCGGCGCGCGCAGGATCCAGCCTTCGGTGTCGTAGAAAGTGACCTGCTGGCTGCTGATCGACACGATCGCCATGATCGGCTCGCCTGCCCTACGCGGCGCAGTCGCCTCGGTGATTGGCGCGGGTCGCGCCTGTTTAGCGTCCAGACGAGGGGCGATCGGACTGGCCTCTATGCCAGGGGTGACCGAACTAGCCGCTATGCGCGGACTAACCGAATCGCCGTCCGTGCGAGGGGTGATTGAATTGGCCTCCACTCGAGGGATGACCGAAATTGCCTCCATGCGAGGGCTGACCGAATCGCCCTCCGTGCGAGGGGTGATCGAATTGGCCTCCATGCGAGGAATGACCGAAATAGCCTCCATGCGAGGGGTGATCGGATTGGGCTCAATCTTCGGCACAACCGCTGAATGGCGAATTTTCCAGACCCCGCCCTCGCGCACCTCCACTTCCGTCCAACGGCCGTCCACCTTTAGCGGGCCGTCTTGCCCACGACCGGTAATTTCATATCTGCCAACCGTGATTGCAGCATCCGTTCCGAATGGCGAAACTTGATCAATTACCAGGTCAATATGACGAAAGCCGATCTCGAACTGTGTTTTGAAGACCTTCTCGATCGCTTGCGGGCCAACGCTGGGGGCGCTATTGCCTGATGTGACTCGCACGGCATCTTTCGTGAACATGCTGGCGATAGCACCAGCATCTTGTTTGTTGTACCGCTCGCTGAATGTCGCCGCGAGTTGCTCGATTTGCCGACGCGTATCTAGGTGGGACTGTTGAGCGGATGCCGACGCGGACGGAACGATCGCCAGAATCACCGCGATAATCCAACGTGAGCGCATGGCTCCTCTCTAACCCCCGAACCGCCCTGTTCCAATTTGTCGAGCCCAAGGATGCCCACCAACCCTTGATTGTTCGTGACCCAGGCGAGCAATCATCAGCTAGGCAAAGCAAGCTGTCCAGACCACCCGAGCAATTGTGCCAACCCTGAGGTGTGGTGAAGGGATTTGAGGGTGACGAATCCCGCCGCCGGCGGCGTCTTCGACTTCCATGCGCTGGAGCTCGGCCTGCATCGCACGCGCCGTTGGCCCCCCCTTAGGGCGCGACCGGAATTTCCGGCGGTCGGGTTGGATGATTCCCCATGCCTCCAAGGGCCGTCTCCCGGTCGCTGCCCTTTATGTTCTTGCAAGGTCGTTGGACCCTTGCGCGAGCGGCCGTGCCGATCTAATCCGCGTTGCGCCCCCCCGCAATACACGGTGTGACACGCGTTGCGTTAGTGTTTGCTTGCGTTGCAACAAGTCTTTGGAGGGCGTATTTGCCTGCCTGACTTGCTTCTTCCCAGGAGGCGAACTGATCGCGCGACTCCTCCACGAAAGGCCGTGCGCGACCCTGAATTTCCCAAGTGTACCGTTTTGGAGCCGAACAGTGATGCTTCACTTCGACATGAAATTGAGAAGTATCGTGGGTCGCGCGCATTGTTTAAATTATTACGCAAAGGCAGGGCTTTTCATTGATCTGTGTCAAATTAGCCGCATCGGGGAAGGGGCTGAAAATCAACCTGGTGGACGCCCGGATTGCGCGTGTGAAGGGTTTCGGATGCCGGCCGTACGCGGCGGTGCCACGTATGGGCCAAAGCTTGATCCTCATGAGCGCGTCGCGACATTTCGCGAATGCCTGTGTTCAAGAACTTGTGATTGACCAAGCCGGGAAATGGGTCGACTCGTGCGAACGATTTCTGAATTAGCTGTTAAACTGGCGCGAGCTGATTTCGTTTTTAGTGGCCGTTCGGGACGCAACGTGTCCCCGCTAGTAGGAAGCGAGCACATCCGAAATTGATGCCTTGAATTCCTAAAATAAGGAGAATCGATCCATGACACGGAAACGATATTTCCTATTGGGAGGCATCCTGACCGCTGTGACGCTTACTGCTCTGTTGATCTTAGGAAATCGCCCAGTCGTGCGCGCCGCGGAGGGCGACCAGGTCGAATACACTTTCGGTCGGCCTGTGGAGAAGGGTGAGCAGACTTACGACTGGTATCGGAAGACGCATGCCGATGAGGCGGCAAAGCGCTACGGCGTTGATCCCAACGCGGTCGGCGATGGTATGGACACTTGGCATTGGTGGGCCGGCGTTGATAACCCGGTGTGGTGGCGCAAGGCGTCCGTCCTTACCGCCGGAAAAGAGTATAGCGCGCTGAACGTGCGTTTGGACTTCTTCCGCCTTTTGCATACTATTTCCCGCGCGGATCGCTGGGCCCAGATGGGCCTCATCAACGATCCCGATACCGTCCCAGCCGACAAGCCGGACCAGTACGGCTTGATGATCGACCGAACAAAGGACGGCGCCCTAACCTGGGATCCGGAGGTCTTCGGCTACCCCAGCGGCGTCATGGGCTTTCAGCTTTTCACCAACAAGAAATTCGACGCGAAGAAGTGGTCCGTACAAAAATACCTGGATGACCCCGCTTCCGTGGAGCCGCCGTACCTGGTCGGGATGGCCTGCGGCTTATGCCACATCAGCTTCAACCCCACTAAGCCGCCGAAAGATCCGGCCAACCCGAAGTGGGAGAACATTGTCTCTAACATCGGCAATCAATACTTCCGTGAAGGCATGATGGTCGGCGGCCTGGGTACGCCAACGAACAGCTTCATCTTCCAGTACCTGTACCATCAGTATCCGGGTACCAGCGAGACCTCCCGCTACCCGGCCGACTTCATCAACAACCCTGTGATCATCAACTCTATCTACCGCCTCGGGGAGAGATTGAAGCTCGCCAAACCCGAGCGCATCACGCCCGCTCAGCGCGATCTCATCAAGTCCATGTACGCCAACGCCGGCGTAAAGGAGGACGACCCGGGAGGAGCGCTGGGCGGAACAGAAGCTGAGCCTACGCTGAAAGTTCCTCACGTCTTGGCTGACGGGGGCGACTCAATGGGCCTCGTGATGGCCTCGACCCGTGTGTTCGTGAATGAATTTATGATGTTCGATTTGTGGTCATCCACGACCTTTGCCTTGAACCCCTTCGACATCAAGGAAAGCATCCGCAAGAATTTCAAGCCGGGGGACTTCGACCTCATCGGCACCGTCCGCAAGGATCCGAACAGCCCATGGGTGCTAACCGAGAAGCGGATGCCGAACATGGCCCTCTTCCTCAGCACCTGGGACTCTTTCCCGCTAGCAGACGCGATGGAGATCGAGCGGGAGGGTAAGGTAACAAAAAACGGCAAAGACTACCTCACCGCCGATGCTGCCGTGCTAACGCGCGGCAAAATCGCGTTCGCCGACGACTGCGCCGCGTGTCACAGCAGCAAGCGGCCGAACCCGATGCCGACGGATCCCGCGGCACAAAAGATGGCGTGGCGCGATCTAGTCCAACAGGACGATTTCCTCAAGGACAATTACCTGTCCGACGACCAGCGCTACCCGACTTCCGAGCTGGGCACCAACGTACTGCGCGCCATGGGCACCAACGCAATGGCGGGTAATACCTGGGGACAGATGTCCAGCCAGACTTACAAGGACCTGCGCACGCCAACCGAGCTGGTGGAGGACCACGATGCGGACGGCAAACCGGTTCCGCTCTACAACCCCCTGACGGGGAAACACGACATCAAGTTCACGGCACACAAATCGTTCTACCGCACCCCGACCCTTGTCAGCATTTGGGCTACGGCGCCCTATCTGAACAACAACTCCGTCGGCATCTACACAGGCGACCCGTCCGTTGCCGGTCGTATGGCGGCTTACGAAGATGGTATGGCCAAGCTTCTCTGGCCCGAGACGCGTCTCGGCACCAAGTCGATCTTGGTCACCACCGAGGACAGCACGCTCCCGGACCTGTTCCCTATGCTGAAGAAGCTGCTGCCGGAGTTCGCTGACCTACCGGACCTGGATCTGGACCTCCTGCGCGTACCCAAAGGGACTCCGATTAACCTGCTGATGAACGTCCATCCCAAGGACATCAAGGCTGTTCTGCAGGCCTACGTGGACGGGGTTTTGCAGGGCCAGCCTAGGACGAGGTTCGCCGAACTTCGGACCAAGAACCGTGATGCGGCTGTCCAGCGGATGATGAAGAAACTGCTGGAAGTGAATATGAGCCCGGATTTCATCGAGGATCGAGGGCACACCTACGGACATGAACTCAGTGATCAAGACAAGCAGGCGCTGATCGAATACATGAAATATTTCTGACGGGTCCGACCAACCATCCTCTTGCCGGATGCGGCCGCCCAGGTGTTGCGAGAAGATCAATCTGCTTCTTGACTCGCCGAAGGAGGTTATCGTGAACCAAATTTATCTGCTACCGACCTTATTTGCAGTCATGCTGGCGACATCGCTTGCCTGTTCGGCCGAGACTGTCAACGTCAAGATGAAGAGTCTCAGCTACGATCCCAAGGAGCTTGTAATCCACCTCGGCGATTCAGTCACGTGGAGCAATGCCGCTTTCTCCAAGCATACCGCGACTTCGGACGACGAAGGCAGAACGTTCGACACCGGCGAGATCCAACCTGATGCAATGTCGGGCCCGGTGAAGTTCGAGAAGGAAGGCGGGTTCAAGTACCACTGCAAAATCCACGGCAAGTCGATGAGCGGAACAATTGTGGTGAAGCCGGCCGGAACGAATTGATAGAGCAAGGAGCTATTGTCGGAATCGGAAATTGCGCTCGAACTTGGCGCTCGTAGAGAGAGTCACAGAAGTCGGATAAAATTGCAGCCTTATTCAAGACTTGTTCAAGAGGATCGTTCAAGCCCGGGCGAGAACCACGCAAGAGACTATGATTGGCCGGAGCGAGCAGAAGAGCGATCTGAGGCGCGGTCTCGTTCTCACATCGTACCCCTTGTCAAGGAATTGCGAGAGCTTGGAATCGACCTTCTTCAACTTGCCGTCGGAGCCTCGTCTCTGAGCGCGAGTGCCACAGCCAGCGCGTGCAGGGAACCAATCTTCAGAGGGCGGTTACGATGCAGATGTCCGAAAAGCGTTGACCGTCAACGGCGATGTACGGCGCCTTCAGTTGGATCCGCGCACATCCTTGCTTGATGCCTTGCGCGAAACGCTCGATCTCACGGGTACCAAAAGGCTGCGACCAGGGAGCCTGTGGAGCGTGCACCATTCTGCTCGACGGCAAGCGCGTCGTTTCTTGCCTCAGTCAACGCTCACACGGCCGACTATCCCGTGTCCGTGAATCTCAACATTCCTCAGCTTGAGGTACATTTCGTCAACGAGGAGGATCCGCACGTCAATCCGCTCGGCATCAAGGGCCTCGGCGAAATCGCGCTCGTCGGCATAGCCCCAGCTATCGCCAACGCCGTCTTTCATGCAAACGGCAAGCGCGTGCGCGATTTTCCCATCCGCATAGAAGATGTACTGATCGCCGTTCGCGTATAGGGTGGCCTGCAATGGGTCGCGCTCAGGGTCGAAGGATTCCACGATCAACCCGGCCGGGCTGCCTGCGACAATATGCGCGTGGATGAAACAATCATGATGCGGGAGCAGAAGCGCCGCGTCGCCACCTTCCACAGCCGCCGCGCCGATGGTAGGCTGGAGCAGGCTCCCTTTGAGATGCCGCAGCGGCCGGAGTTCTTCACGGGCGGCGGCGGTGCCTTCAGCACGCCGCGCGACTAAATGACGTTCCTGCAAATGCTGCTGCGCGGCGGCACCATGAACTGCGTGAGGTTGCTCAAGCCGGAGACGGTGGCGCAGATGATGCAGAACCAGATCGGCGAGCTGACCGTCCACGAAATGAAGTCGGCGCACCCCGCCTACTCCCGGAGCTTCGATCAGTTTCCGGACGAGTCGCACAAGTGGGGTTACTCCTTCGACATCAATACCCTGCCCAGCCCCAACGGGCGCGCTGCCGGCAGCGTCTCCTGGGCAGGTGTTTTGAACTGCCACTTCTGGATCGATCCGGTCAGGAAGGTCACGGGCGGCCTCTTCACCCAAATTCTACCTTCTACGACGAGCGGGTCGTCGCGCTCTCACGATGCCGGGCTGAACCGTGCCTGAGCCGCCTTCATCCCCGCACACCAACACCAAAGACTGGAGAAACAACATGTACGCAATCACCGGAATCACCGGAAAGGTGGGCGGAGAGCCCGCCCGCACTCTTCTCGCCGCCGGCTGGCCCGTCCGCGCTGTCGTGCGCGACCAAGCCAAAAGGGCCGCCTGGCTGGCGCTCGGCCGCGTCGTGACGTGTGTCTGTGCCCGCTTGGACGCATCCAGGGGATGATCATGATCAGTAATGACGAAAATTCGGATGGCATGGCCCGCCCTTACGCGCACCCCTCGCGTCGTGAAATCATCGTCGGCGCGGTCACCGGCTCGTTCGCCATGGGGATGCCCCCCGACGCAGCAGGTCAATCGCAAGGAAGCAGAGGTAGTGCTGCTTCTGAGATTTCCGTGAACCTCACCGTCAATGGAACGCACCATGCGCTCGCGCTCGATCCGCGCACTTCTCTCCTTGACGCGCTGCGCGACCATCTCAATCTGACGGGCACCAAGAAAGGTTGCGATCACGGACAATGCGGCGCCTGCACGGTGCTGATCGACGGCCGGCGCGTCGTCTCGTGCCTGACATTGGCCGTCATGACGGACGGCAAGAGCATCACCACCATCGAGGGGCTGGCGAAGAACGGCACGCTGCATCCGTTGCAGCAGGCGTTCATCGATCACGACGCCTTCCAGTGCGGCTATTGCACGCCCGGCCAAATCTGCTCGGCCGCGGGCCTGATCGCCGAGGGCAAGGCCAAGACCGCGGAGCAAATCCGCGAATTGATGAGCGGCAACATCTGCCGCTGCGGCGCCTACACCAACATCGTCGCGGCCATCCAGCAGGCGATGGGGCAGTCATGATCGGCTTTCAGTATTCACGCGCCAGCAACGTCGCCGACGCGGTGCGCCAGATGACCGCGAGCCCGGGGGCGAAATTCGTCGCCGGCGGCACCAATCTGGTGGACCTGATGAAGATGGATGTCGAGAAGCCGGCCAGGCTGATCGACGTCTCGCGGCTTCCGCTCGACAAGGTTGAGGAGATCGCCGGCGGCGGGCTTCGCATCGGCGCGCTCGTGCGCAACACCGACCTTGCCTATCACCCGCATGTCGAGCGGCGCTATCCGGTGCTTTCGAGCGCGCTCTTGGCCGGCGCGTCGCAGCAGTTGCGCAACATGGCGTCGGTCGGCGGCAACCTGCTGCAGCGCACGCGCTGCGCCTACTTCTACGACATCGCGACGCCCTGCAACAAACGCGAGCCGGGCTCGGGCTGCTCCGCCATCGGCGGCGTCAACCGCATGAACGCGATTCTCGGCACCAGCGACGCCTGCATCGCGGTGCACCCGTCGGACATGTGTGTGGCGCTTGCCGTGCTGGAGGCGAAGGTCCGCGTCACCGGCCCGCGCGGCGAGCGCGAGATCCCGTTCGTGGACTTTCATAGGCTCCCTGGCGACACCCCGCAGCGCGACACCAACCTTGGCGCCGACGAGCTGATCACGGCGGTCGAGCTGCCGCCGCGCGGATTTTCCGCGAACTACACCTATCTCAAGATCCGCGACCGGCTGTCCTACGCCTTCGCGTTGGTATCCGTCGCGGTCGGCATCGAGCTAGACGGCGGCAACATCCGCGAAGCGCGTTTCGCGCTCGGCGGCGTCGCCCACAAGCCATGGCGCAAGGCGGAGGCCGAAGCAGCGCTGCGCGGCAAGGTCCCGGGCGAGGCGGCGTTCGCCCAGGCCGCCGATCTCGTGCTGCGCGATGCCAAAAGCTTCGGCCACAACACCTTCAAGATCGATCTGGCGCGCCGGACCATCGTTCGCGCCTTGTCGCAGGCGGCGTGGGGCACCCCGCAGTCGCAGTCCAGCAAAAAGATCGCGTGAGCAAGACCATGGCACCCTATATCGGAACCGCCACATCCCGCGTCGACGGCATCGCCAAGGTCACCGGCGCTGCAAAGTATGCCGCCGAGTTCAATGCGCCGAGCCTCACCCACGCGAGCGTCGTCAGCGCGACGATCACGAAGGGCCGTATCACGCGCATCGACACCAGCGCCGCCACCCGCGTCAAAGGCGTGCTCACCGTGTTGACGCACGAGAACCGTCCGCCCATGGCCGACAAGGACGAGGCCTGGAAGGACGAGGTGGCTCCGGACGGCTCGCCGTTCCGGCCGCTCTACGACAACAAGGTCATGTTCAGCGGCCAGCCGATCGCGCTCGTCGTTGCCGAGACGTCGGAGGTCGCGCGCCACGCGGCGTCGCTGGTCCGGGTGGAGTATGCGAAAGAGCCGCATGTGACGGACGTGTTTCGCCAGCGCGACGCGGCCATCCCGATCAGGGCCCCGGCCAATCCGATCGAGGCGCTGTTCGTGCCGCCCAAGCCGCGCGGCACGCCCGACCAGGCGCTCGCCGCGGCCGCGGTGCGCCACGAGGCCGAGTATTACGTTCCGATCGAGCATCACAACCCGATGGAGCTCTATGCCTCGACGGTGATCTTCGAGCGGGGCGGCAAGCTCACGGTCTACGACAAGACCCAGGGCGTGCAGAACGTGCAGAAGTATCTCTGCGGCGTGTTCGGCATGAAGCCGGAGGACATGCGCGTCATGTCGCCGTTCATGGGCGGCGGCTTCGGCTCGGGGCTCCGCCCGCAGTTCCAGGTGGTGCTGGCGGTGCTCGCGGCCCGCGCGCTGCAGCGCTCGGTGCGGCTCGTGCTGACGCGTCCGCAGATGTATCAGATCGGCCACCGGCCGGCGATGATCCAGAAAATTGCGATGGGAGCCAACGCCGGCGGAACGCTCGACGTGATCACCCACGATGCGGTAACCATCACCTCGCAATACGAGGACTTCCATCGGCAGGAGACCGGCTGGTCGGGTCTCCTTTACAAATCCCCCCACGCGAAATACGCGCACCGGCTGGTGCGGCTCGATCTCGCGACCTCGTGCGACATGCGTGCGCCCAGCGCCTCCACCGCGCTGTTTGCCCTCGAATCCGCGATGGACGAGCTTGCGGTTTTGCTCAAGCTCGACCCGCTCCAGCTTCGCCTGCGCTGCTATTCGGACCGCGACCAGCACGACGACCGGCCCTACAGCAGCAAGGCGCTGCGCGAATGCTACCGCCAGGGCGCGGAGGCGTTCGGCTGGGACAAGCGCAACCCCGCGCCGCGCTCGATGCGCGACGGTTCTGACCTCGTAGGCTTCGGCATGGCGACTGGCGTCTGGGAGGCGCTGCAGGTGCCGATCACGGTCCGCATCGCGCTCACTACCAACGGTCATGCCGAGGTCGCGTGCGCGACCTCCGACATCGGCACCGGCACCTACACCATCATGGCGCAGGTTGCCGCCGACATGCTGGGGCTGCCGCTCGACAACATCAGCATCAAACTCGGCGACTCGAGCCTGCCGCAATCGCCGGTCGAAGGCGCATCGTGGATTGCGTGCTCGGTGTCGAACGGGATCGCGACCACCGCCGGCGCGATCCGCGACGAGCTGCTGCGCATGGCGAAAGAGTTGCCGAACTCGCCGCTCGGCAACGCCGCGCCTGACGAGGTCGTGCTCGCAGACGGCAAGCTGGTCAGCAAGCGGGACGCCTCGCGCGGCGTGTCGATCGCCGATGCGATGCGGCAGGGCGCGGTGGACCGCGTCGTGCAGGAGAAAACCACCAACCCCAGCGGAGACCACAGCCGCGCCAACAACACGCACGTCGCGCACTTCGTCGAGGTGAGGGTGGACGAGCAGCTCGGCGTGGTCCGCGTCACCCGCGCCGTCAGCGCGGTCGCGGCAGGCCGCATCCTCAACACCAAGACTGCAGGCAGCCAGATCCTCGGCAGCGTGGTCTGGGGCGTCGGCATGGCGCTGCACGAGGAAACGCATGTCGATCACCGGATCGGCCGCATCATGAACGCCAACCTCGCCGAATACGCCGTCCCGGTGCACGCCGACATTCACGACATCAAGGTGATCTTCGTCGACGAGCCGGACGACAGCAATCCGCTGGGCATCAAGGGGATCGGCGAGGTCGGCATCGTCGGCGTCGCCGCCGCGGTCGCCAACGCGGTCTATCACGCGACCGGAAAGCGCGTGCGCGACCTGCCGATCACGCTGGACAAGCTCAGCAGATGAACCCAGCCCCCGCTTGGCGGAAGGCGGCATCCGTCGTCTGGTGACTGCCCCATAGCGCGCCCTTCGAGGAAAGCTGGTACAACGCCGCGTCGCAGTGCCCGTCGCCTGAGCCGCGACGTGCATTTCATCAGCGGGCCCGAGCTCAGCGACCACAAACGGCAGGCGGTGAGCCATGAGGAGGATTGGAACGCGCATGGGAAGAAGGTTTTCCTAGTGCTGCGCGACAAGTTTCCGCAGGCGTACTTTCGCGGTCTCGTTGCTCTGTCGAAAATGATCCGCTGGGAAACGGCTGACGAGATGTTATCAGGTGGCGGAAGCATGACGCCGGATGAGATCATTGAGAAGCTGGAGCAGCGGGTTGGATCTGAAGGCCGGAAGCTGTTCGAGCGTTTCCTGCGCGATGTCAATATGCTGCAGGCGAAGCAATTGGCGCGGCGTGAGAAGGAGAGGGAGGGGAATGGCGCAAGCTAGACGCTCAGGCATTGCCGCCGCCGCTTGCGTTTGCTTGAGCCCAGAGCCAATACGGCGCTTCGACCCTCAGGACGAAATGGCCCGGCTGCTTGTCGCGCTGAAACGCAATCGACATGGGCAGCGCGATTGGCTGATCGGCCTCTTGATCTATCGCCATGGTCTGCGAGTGAGCGAGGCTTGCGATCTGCGGTGGGATGACATCGACTTGCCAAAAGCGCACGATTATCGTTCGCGGGCGGAACTGCGCAAACGGGGCCCCCTTATCGATCTTGAAGCGATTCGCGAGCAACAAGCGGTGGAGAATCGACTGCCGGTGACGGTGAATGGGAGCGAAGCCGAGGCGTTTTCGCCGCTACGTCGCCGGCCGCCGGGCACGGGTGCTTCGTCGGCGTAGAATCGAGGTAGGCCGGGCCCTGTGTTGCACTCGCGGCCGCCGGCTCGCCGAGAGACGACGCCGAAGCCGCCGCCCTCGAAACCAAGCTCGTCCTCATTCTCGCCAACCGCATCGGTGAACTTGACGTGTTGAAGAAGCTGTCGCGTTCCCCAAAGTGCCGATTACATCAGGGCCAGCGGCCATAACGGCTGCATCGCGACAGAGGTAACCCTCCAAGCGACAACAGAGGCCGAATACATGGCCGCGCCCGAACGCTTCGCTGATAGTCAGATTCCTCTTGCACCGCGGGCACCGTCCATACATGACCCATTCCGGAAGACCCCTAGGTTTTGCTGTGATGCACAGGGTCTCCCTCCAGCACTTGTGTGGTAGGCTATTGTCCTCGGTTGGGGAAGCTTATGAGGCGACGAAGACTTCATCGCAATCATTGGCAACGCTGCCATCGGATGGCCGCTCGTTACGCGGGCGCAGACGCCGAAGGCCGACTTCGCCCGATAACCATCGTTTGCTAGAGACGCACAATCTGGAGGACAAGGCAATGCCATGGGCACTTACGGGCAACGCTATCGCGAGCCGCGATTTTCTGGGCACTACCAACGATCAGCCCCTTGTCGTCAAAGCCAACAATATTGAGGCGATGCGCATCGAACCCGACGGCAAAGTCGGCATCGGGACGGCGGGGCCAAATGCGCCACTCCAAATTGGCTCAGACACCTATACTCAGGACAGTAAGATCATCCTCGATGCCGGAAACGGAGCACAGCGCCGAGCTTGGAGCATGCGTGTCCCCTACGGCGACACAACTGTCACTTCGCCGAACTACGGCTTTGTGATCCGCGACGAAACGGGGGGAACGGATCGGTTTGTTATTGACTGGCAAACCGGCAATGTCGGCATCGGGACGACGGGGCCAAATGCGCCACTCCAAATTGGCTCAGACACTTATACTCAGGATAGTAAGATCATCCTCGATGCCGGAAACGGAGCACAGCGCCGAGCTTGGAGCATGCGTGTCCCCTACGGCGACACAACTGTCACTTCGCCGAATTACGGCTTTGTGATCCGCGACGAAACGGGGGGAACGGATCGGTTTGTTATTGACTGGCAAACCGGCAACGTCGGCATCGGGACGACGAGCCCATTGCACATGCTGCAAGTCGGCGGTGGTTTTGACGGCAATCTCGGCCTCGATGGGTCAGACGGAAGTCCGAATGCGGGCTACATCCGATTTGGCGACACCACGGGTTGGAAGCTCCACTTCACTCGCCAGCGCGAGACGAGTGGCGGAGACCTCAACACCGGAGCCACAGGCGCGCTTGTGACGATTCAGGACAACGGCAACGTCGGAATCGGGACGACGTTTCCTGGCTCCCCGCTTGACGTGGGTGGGGATGCGCGAATCGCCGGAGTGCTATGGGGGAATCATGGAGATTTCAGTAATGACGTCAACGCCGACCGTATAAGGGCCTTTGGTCATCTGTCTGCGCTTCTGCTTACAGCGACGATTAAGCTGTTTAGAATCGACCACCCTCTTGACCCTGCCAATAAATATCTCAGCCACGCCAGTGTGGAATCCCCCGATCTCAAAACCTTCTACGACGGAATCGCCGAATTGGATACTAACGGAGAAGCGGTCGTGGAGCTTCCCGGGTGGTTCGAGGCCCTCAACAAAGATTTTCGCTATCAGTTGACCGGAATCGGCGGCTTTGCGCCGACCTATATCGCCGAAGAAATAACCAACAATCGTTTCAAGATTGCCGGCGGCAATCCAGGAATGAAGGTCTGCTGGCAAGTGACCAGCGTCCGGCACGATGCCGTCGTGCAAGCAACGCCGATGGTGGTGGAGGAAGACAAGCCTGAGGATGAGAAGGGCTACTACCAGAATCCAGAAGCTCACGGTCAGCCGGAGGAGATGGGCATTCGCTGGAAGCGCGAAATGGAGCGCAGCGGGCAGGCCGCCTCGCGCGAGCCCTGATGCGCCGCCGAAACTGCTCGCGCTTGCCGACGAGGTGATCGAATAAGTGCGCCAGCCGCAAGCTGGTGCGATCCAGCCGGTGTAAGTCCGGTCCGGCCCAAGTAAGAGGCAGCGCCCGCTTGGTAGCGAGTGTTGCATGGCTGCTGGCGACAGCGGTCGCGAAGCGTACACAGCAATTGCATGGGGTGTGGGATTGAGCCACGAAAGATCAGATATCGCAGGGGCCGAGAGTTCTATTCGCTCGAAGGCAACATGTGCGGCACCGTTAAGCGAGGTGCTGTCGCCCTGCCGGGGTCGAAGGCCACATCAACGTGCGAAAGGATCGCATCGGAAGCTGGGGTTTTGAACCTGGATGGCTTCGATTGGCCAAGATGGGTCATGTATGGACGGTGCCCGCGGTGCAAGAGGAATCTGGCTAACCCAAAGCGCTCGACGTCGTAACGCGGCATCGCCATCTGCATCATCTCGATCGCGCAACATGCCAGTCCGAACTGCATCCACATCAGCGAGCCGGTGCGCGCCCAGGCGATTAGGTCGTCGGCGGCAG
>Ga0210406_10002627_pt1 | contig 20310 bp, 16 predicted proteins | sample IncBWC30MmetaG_FD_155454 | JGI IMG/M metagenome (GOLD analysis project Ga0210406, IMG submission 155454) | Forest soil microbial communities from Barre Woods Harvard Forest LTER site, Petersham, Massachusetts, United States - Inc-BW-C-30-M | ecosystem: Environmental > Terrestrial > Soil >... | reverse complement strand
GACCGCCCCGCCATCGTTCACGCGCGCAACGCCAACCGCGTCCATCGCATTCCGAAATCCAGCGTTCGTGACGACGCGTACGCCCCTCACCAGGACCGGAACGCGCCAACGATACGGCTGATTTTAGTGCTTCGCGAAGCGATTTATTTTTTTCGTGACAACTGGACGAGGCAAATCAGCTTGAATTGGCAGGCGAAATTCGCCTCTGCGCGCAAGCGGTTTTCGCCCGCCTGGACATGACGCCGCCGTCACGCTCAGACCGGCGTTTGCCCCCATCCACAATGGGTGCGAAGACGATCGGCGTTTCTTGCGGCGAGCGCCATCCCAATCAGGGAAGCGCCGCCAAACAGCATGTCGATTCCCACGAGAAGTCCGATGGCCCAGACCGCCGATCCGGGTAGTCCTGCAATGATGAGTCCCGCGAGCAGCAAGTCCAGAATTCCAGACGCGAGCAGCCAGCCCCACCGCTCCGACAATTCGCGGCGATGCTCCAGCGCGTACATGATCGTGAAAACGCCTTCCGCGAGGAAATAGGCTCCTACGATAATGGTGAGCGTCAGCGTGCCCTGGATCGGGCGTGCAAGCAGGGCGATGCCTGCGCCTATGGCAAGCAATGCCGAGAGCAAAGACCACCAGAAGCCGGGCATCTGTCGCGCCCAGAATGTGAGCGCCAATCCAACCGCGCCACTGATCAGAAACAACGAGCCGATGAAAATCGTGATGGCGACGCTGGCGAGCGAGGGGACGATGATGGCTGCGAGTCCCAGCACCACGAGGACAATGCCTTCGATCAGAAAGGCTTTCCAGTGCAGTTGAATCGCAGCTCTGATCCTGTCGCCAAGACCAACGACATCTTGAGAAGTCATCATGACCGAGCCTCCATGCAACGAACGTCGCCGTCAGGCCGCGGCATACGACTGTCAGCTATCGACGGGCAAATCGGCCTGATCGATCAACCCGGAAGCTTGAGCGCGCTGGAGATTTCGGCAAGCGTCGCCTTTTCGGCATCGCTGACCGCTACTCCACCAATGCCAAGAAATCCACCCTCGGTCGCTGCCTCCGCAACACTCTGGCTGATCTGACGCAGCCAGCTCTTGAAGGCGGCCGCATCGCCTGGCGCCTTTGCGCCGAGAATGCCGTCAACCTTTCCCAGGATTTCAATACAAGCCGTCTTCAGCTCGGCGGGTTTCTTGCCGCTCAACTGTTCCTGCAAACCATCGCGTGACGTGCTCCGTCCTTCGCTTGTCGCGAAATCCTCCACGACGGCCTTGACGAGCGGATTGGAACCGGTGTCCATCTTTGCTTTCGCAAGCATTTTCCCGCTGGCGAAGCTCTCCTGGAGCAGGCCCCAAAGCCCATGCGGCTCCGCCGCGGCGACGGCAAGACCCGCCGCCATCACGCTTTCCAAAAGGGTCTTCCATTCGTCGGACGTGAAGGTTGATTTGTCAGCCATGCGCCTTCTCCTTGCTTGCTCGGACGAATTTCAGTCGGAAGGCCGCAGAAAATCGCTTCAGGGGGCAGGCGAATGTCCCCGCCATGCGGGGAACATGTTTCCTTCTGATATCACAACCTCAGCGCAATCGCTATTGCTGTTTAGCCGCTGACGAAGCCCGCTCGGGCGCGCAGCTCATCCACGTCAACGCTGGTCAGAAGGTCGATCAACATCTGCGCCGGTTCGGCATTGGCGGCAGGCGTGGTGATCGCGGCTGTGTACATCGTCTTGAGCTCGCATCCCGGCGGCAGCGGCCCGGACAATACAATGCCTTTTGTCGCGATGATCTCGGTCGATTGCGTGCAGCCGATTGGCCGGGCTGCATCGGATGCCGCGAGATGCCGCATTGCGGTCGCGCCATTCGGATAAATTTTCAGCCGTTCCGCCACGGCGTCGCTGATACCCAAATGCGCCAGCACCTTGGCGACGTGAATGCCGGCCGTCGATGCCTTGGTATCAGGGACAAAGATCGCGTCTGTCTCAAGCAGCGCCGCGCGCAGGCTGGCGGCGTCCTTGACCGACACTTGCGGATCGCCCGCGCGCACAGCAATGGCCGTCTCGACCAGACCGACATCCGCGATGGAGGAGGGGACGACCAGTCTCTCCTCCGCCAGTTTCGCAACCAGCGCCGCGGTCAGAATGACGATGTCGGCCGGCGTTCCGCCGCGCAATTTGTCGGCCATCGCGCCGACCGCGCCGAACTCTCCCGCGATCTCGAATCCGGTGCGCGCTTTCAATTCAGGCGCAAGGGCAGCGACAAGGCCCTGCGCCGCGCCGCCGCCGAGGATGTTGAGAGTCTTCATGAGGACGAGTCCATCGCCGCGATCAGGCTGTCGCGCGTGATCGGGAGATTGCGGACGCGCACGCCGAGACAATCGAACACCGCGTTGGCGATCGCGGCGGTGACCGGGCCATGCGCCGCTTCGCCCGCGCCGACCGGCTCGATCTCCGGCCGCTGGATGATGTCCACCTGCACCGCCGGCACCTCGCTGAACCGCAGGATCGGATATTCGGTCCAGCTATTGCTGGTGATGCGCGCCGCATCGAAGCGGACACGCTCCTTCAAGACCCAGCTTGTCACTTGGATCGCGCCGCCCTCGATCTGGTTGATGACCCCGTCGGGATTGATGACCTCGCCGACATCGACCGCGAGCGTCAGCCGCTTGACGCGGATGTCCTCCTCGCCCTCGATCTCCGCGACGGCGGCGCAATAGGCGCCGGTGTTCTTGTAGCGCGCAAAGCCGATGCCGTGACCAATGCCCGGCTTCGGCGCTCCCTTCCAGTTCGCCCGTCTCGCGGCCGTTCGAATGACGTCTTTCGCGCGCTCGTCCGTGAGATGGCGCAGCCGGAATGCGACGGGGTCTTCACCGCGCTCGGCCGCGATCTCGTCGAGAAAGGATTCGATCGCGAACACATTGCCCTGCGCGCCAAGCGTCCGCAGCGCGGAGGTGCGGACCGGCATGGTCAGGAGCCGATGGCTTTCGATGGTCCATGACGGAAAGTCGTACAGCGGGATGGAGTTGCGGTCGCCGCCGCCGCCATTGGCCTGCGGCGGATTGCCCGAGATCACGCGGGGAAACGGGTGTTCCAGCTCGAACCCAGCGAGCAGCGCCGGCTGCGCCGCGCGGCCCGGCCGCGCCGCGTGGCCATTGCTCCAGATCGCATGCCGCCAGGACGCGATTTCGTTTCGCGCATCGAGGCCGGCCTCGATCTCGATTGCCATCGCGGCGCCGAACGGGGCATGCGTCATCTCATCCGCCCGCGACCATTGCACGCGCACCGGCCGGCCGGCGGCGGCCTTGGCAAGCAGCACCGCGTCGAGTGCGACATCGTCGGCGGCATTATGCCCGTAGCAGCCCGCGCCCTCCAGATGCTCCACCGTGATGTGCTCGACAGGGAGCTTGAGCACCAGCGCAAGATCCGCACGCAGAAGATAGACGCCCTGGCTGTGCGTCCAGACATGGACCCGGTCGCCATCCCATTGCGCCATGGCGCATGAGGGCGCAATCGAGCCATGGGCGATGTAGGGGCGGGTGTATTGCCGCCTGATGGTGCGCGCGGTGTCCGCCGGCCTGTCCGATGTTCTCTGGTCAATGACCGTCGATTCGACGGGCTGCGCCTTCAGGAAAGCCGCGAGATCGTTTTCGTCCGGCAGGGCTTCGCCTTGCGACCATGTCGCGCCCTTGCGCAAGCCGCGCAGCGCCGCCTCGGCGGCGCGTTCGGTCTCGCAGACCACGCCCGAAAAACTGCCGTCGCGCACGATCGCGATCAGGCCGGCAACGCCGCGAGCCGGTGTTTCGTCCAGGCCAGCCAGTTTCGCCCGCGACGTCTCCGGCCGCATCACGCGGCCATGCAGCAGGCCGGGCAGGATGGTGTCATGGATGAAACGCGGCTGCGCGAACAGCTTGTCCGGAATATCGAGACGCGCGGCCGAATGGCCGGCCAGCGCGCGCCGCGCCGCGGGCTTCGGCACCGCGCCCGGCGTGGCATCGCGATCCAGCGACACCTCGTCGGCCAATTCCCAATAGCTCGTGCTGATATTGCCGGGCCCGTGGATCGTCCCGTCACTGATCTCAAGCGCGCTTGTCTCGATGCCGAACCGGTCCGCTGCGGCGGCAAGAAAGATCTGCCTGATCTCGGCGCAGGCCTGCCGGAGCGCGCGTCCGGACTGCTGGATCGAGAGGCTGCCTGACGTGACGCCTTCGTTCGGGCTTGCGGCGGTCGAGGCGCGCACCATCCTGACGCGGGCGATGTCGATGTCGAGCTCGTCGGCGGCGATCTGGGCGAGCGCAGTGAGGATGCCTTGCCCGATCTCGACCTTGCCCGGCGACACCGTCACCTCTCCGTCGGCGGCAAATCTGATCCAGGACGACAGCCTTGGATTGGCCGCGAGGCTGACCGGCAATGTCGGCGAAGTGCTCATCGAAGTGTTCGTCGAAGTTTTCATCGAGGTGTTCCTGGCGCAGCCATCTCTTTGGCGGCCCGCAGCACCGCCCGCACTATCCGGTTATGCGACCCGCAGCGGCACAGATTGCGGTCGAGCGCGGTGCGTATCTCCGACTCGGTGGGGCTCGCGTTCTGCATCAACAGCGCCGCCGCGCTCATCAGGATGCCGGGCACGCAATAGCCGCACTGCAACGCCTGTTCGGCAATGAAGGCACGCTGCAGCGGATGCGGCCGATCGGCGGTGCCAAGCCCTTCGAGCGTGATCACCTCCTTGTCCGCGACCGACCACAGCGGCGTATCGCAGGAGGAGACGGCGTGGTCGCCGACGATGACATTGCAGGCGCCGCATTCGCCCACGCCACAGCCGAAATGCGGTCCGGTCAGGCCGAGCCGTCCGCGCAGAACGTCAAGCAGCAGGGAATCGGGATCGGCGTCGACCTCGGTCGCAACGCCATTGAGGCGAAATCGCGTGCGCGGCATGGCGGAAAGCGTTGATTCCAGGAGTTGGATTTCGTCTTGGATCTTAGGCTAAAATTCTAAGGCTTATCGAATGTCTTGACGACCTCGGCCCATTTCACAATGTCGTTGCGCAGAAATTTGTCGAACTCCTCCGGTGTCATCGCCATCGGCACCGCGCCCTGCTCGTTCCAGAGCTTGACGATGTCCGGCCGCTTCACGACCGCATTCACCGCCGCGTTGAGCTTGTCGATGATCGGCTTCGGCGTGCCGGCCGGCGCCATCAGCCCGAGCCAGATCGTCGCTTCGTAACCGGGAACGCCCGCTTCGATCACGGTCGGCACATCGGGCAGCACGCTTGATCGCGCCTTTCCGGTGGTCGCGAGCGCGCGCACCTGTTTCTCGCCGATATTGGGCGCCATCGCCGGCACCGCGTCGATCATCATCTGCACCTGGCCGCCGATCACGCCACTTCGCGCCTCGCCGCTGTTGCGATAGGGGACGTGAACGAGATCGATCCCGGCCATGGTTTTGAACAACTCGCCGGCCATGTGATAGGGCGTGCCCTGGCCGGAGGATGCGTAGTTCAGCTTTCCCGGCCGCGATTTGGCGAGCGCGATGAATTCCTGCAATGTCTTCGCCGGCACCGAGGGGTGCACGACGATCACCAGGTCGGAATAGTTGACCGGCGCGATCGGCGCGAGGTCGCGCATCAGCTCATATTTGCGCGTCGGCACCAGCGATTCATTCGCGGTCTGGGTGTTGGACATCATCAGCAGCGTATAGCCGTCGGGCGGCGACTTGGCGGCTTCCTGCGTGCCGATCACGCCGCCGGCGCCGGTACGGTTTTCCACCACGAAAGGTTGGCCGAAGCTTTCCTGCAGAGCACTGCCGAGCAGGCGGGCCGCGACATCCGCCGGACCTCCCGGCCCGAAGGGAACGATGATCCTGATCGGCCGCGCAGGGTAGTCCTCGGCAAATGACAGTGTGCTTAGCGTCTGCGCCGCGAGCAAAATAGCCGCAATTGCCAGCGCAAATCTCAGGCCTGTCCTCGGGATTTTCCCCGGGACTGTCCTTGGGACTGTCCTTGGGCCAAGCATGTCCTTCTCCTGGAACTTTGTCTGCTTGTGAACAACTTAGCTGCAACGCAAACGGCTTGTCGATGATAGACTCAAAGGCCGCGGTAGGAATAAAAGGTGATGTGCGGTGTGCCCGGCATCGCCAAGGGGACAAATCAGGCGACAAATCGGGCGATGGATTGGATATGGGATCAGCGAGAGTGTGGCGTCGCGACAGATCACGGGACAGATCAGGGAAAGTGTCGCGTCGCGACGTGCTTAAGGGCGGCGGCGCTATCTTTGCGGGTGCTGCGTTCTCCACCCGCGTGATGGCGGCCGCGCCGCCGCCGGAGGCAGTGACGCCGGCGCTGATCGAGGCCGCCAAGAAGGAAGGCCAGGTGAGCTACTACACCTCGACCGACCTGCCGGTCGCCGAGAAAGTTGCCAAGGCGTTCGAGGCCAAATATCCCGGCATCAGCGTGCGCGTCGAACGCACCGGCGCCGAGCGCGTGTTCCAGCGGATCGGCCAGGAATATGCCAGCAACATTCACGCGGTCGATGTGGTCAACTCATCGGATGCCGCGCATTTCATCGTCTGGAAACGCGACGGCATCCTGTTGCCTTACGTGCCGGAGGATGTCGCGAGATTCCCTGCAGAGCACCGCGACGTTGACGGCCAGTTCGCAAGCTTCCGCGTCTGGCTCTCCATCATCGCCTACAACACCAGCCTCGTGAAAGCGGGGGAGGCGCCAAGGAGCTTCGCCGATCTGCTCGATCCCAGGTGGAAAGGCAAGATCGTCAAGGCGCATCCCGGCTATAGCGGCACCATCATGACCGCGACCTATCAGATGCAGCGCGACCTCGGCTGGGACTATTTCGAAAAGCTCGCCAAGCAGGGTGTCATGCAGGTGCAGTCCTCCGCCGATCCGCCGAAGAAGCTGGATCTCGGCGAACGGGCCGTGATGGCTGACGGCAACGAGTACAACATCTTTCAAATGAAGGAGGCGGGCCGTCCGGTCGAGCCGGTCTATGCCAGCGAAGGCTCGCCGCTGATCATAGGTCCGAACGGCATCTTCAAGGGCTCGCCCAATCCGAACGCGGCAAAGCTGTTTCAATCGTTCTGCCTCGGCCGCGAGGCGCAGCAACTCATCATCGATGTCGGCGGCCTGCGTTCCGTGCATCCGGATACGCAGGAGAAGGCCGGCCGCAAACAACTGAAAGACATCAAGACCATGAAGGACGACGCAGCAGCAGTCGAGAAAGAGGGCGAGACCATCAAGTCGCGCTACTCCAGAATTTTCCGCGTTTGATCTGATCGACGATGACCGACGACTCGATGATGACTGACGACAAACCGCAAGAGCCGCAGGAACCGCAAGAGCTATACGGGCCGCAAGCGCCACAAGGGCCGCAAGCGCCACGAGTGCCGCACGAACCACAAGGGCTGCAAGAACCGCAGGCGCCACAAGAGCTGCAGGAACCGCAAGCGCTGCAAGAACTGCAAGAACTGCAGGCGCCACCAGAGCCGCAAATCTCCGTTGCCGAGGCGCTTGCCGAGAAGATCGCCATGATCAGACCCGGCAGCCTTCCGGCGAGCATCACGCGCAAATGCCAGGATCTTTTGATCGACGTCGTTGGCCTCTGCGTGACCGCGCGCAATGAGGATTATGTGGTGAGCGCGCTGAATAGCTGCGACGATGGCGGCATATGCACCGCGATCGGACATATGCGCATGCTGACCGCCACGGGTGCGGCCTTCGTCAACGGCACCGCGGCGCATGGCGAGGATTTTGACGATACGTTCGAGGGCGGCCCCGTGCATGCCGGCTCCGTGATCGTGCCGGCAGTACTTGCCGCGTGCGAGCGGCATAATGCCGATGGCCGCATGGCCCTGATCGGGATCGCCGTCGGGGCCGAGGTGCTTTGCCGGCTGAGCCTGGTGGCGCCCAAGGCCGTTCACAAGGCCGGTTTTCACCCGACGGCGGTGTTTGGCGCGATGGGGGCGGCCGCCGGCGTCAGCGCGGCGCTTGGCCTTGATGCCCTGCAGATCGTGGACGCGCTCGGGATTGCCGGCAGCATGGCCGGCGGCATCATCGAATATCTTGCCGAGGGTGCCTGGACCAAGCGGCTGCATGCGGGCTGGGCGGCGCAGTCCGGCGTCCGCGCGGCCTTGCTGGCGCGTGAAGGCTTTGTTGGGCCGCGCACGGTTTTCGAAGGTGTGCACGGCCTGTTCAATGGCTTCGCACACACGACCGAGGGCGATTACGATGCCCTGATCGCTGGTTTCGGCGAGCGGTGGGTGATCGATACGCTCGCCTTCAAGCCTTATCCCTGTGGGACCATGGCACAGCCCTATATCGATTGTGCGCGGCGGCTCGCCGCACGCGGCGTGCATCCGGAGGACGTCGCGCAAATCGTTTGCGAGGTGGCGGAGGGGACGGTGCACCGGCTGTGGGAGCCGCTTGCCGACAAGAAACGCCCGCTCAACGGCTACGCCGCGAAATTCGCGGTGCCTTATCTTCTGGCGACCGCCTTCGTCTATGGTGGCGTCGGACTTGGCGCCTTCACCGAGGGCGCGATCCGCGACGAGCGGGTGCTCGCGCTCGCGGACAAGGTCAGCTATGTCATCGATCCCGACAATCCTTATCCTGACAACTATACTGGCCATATCCGCGCGACCTTGGAGGATGGCACCGTGGTCGAGGAACGGCAGCCTCATCTGCGCGGCGGCGCGCAGGAGCCGCTGACACGTCAGGACGTGATCGACAAGTTCATCCTCAACGTGGAGCATGGCGGCTGGACCAAGGCGCATACCGTTGCCGCATTGAAACTGATCGCGGTGCTTTACTCCGACCGTATCGACCTTACGGTGCTGCGTGGGTAGCGCGGTATGACTGACAGCATGACTCGCAGCATGGCCGACAGCATGACTGGCGGCAAGGAGCTTGCCGGCAGGGTCGCCATCGTCACAGGTGCAGGCCGCAACATCGGACGCGCGATCGCGCTGACGCTCGCGGATGCCGGCGCGTCCGTCCTGGTCAACGCGCGCAGCAATGCGGCCGAAGCGGAAGCGGTCGCGCGCGAGATCGAGGCTGCTGGCGGCAAGGCGCTGGTCCATCTCGGCGACGTCGCCGACGCCAAGGCGATGCAGGCGATGGCGGATGCGGCGGTCGGCCGTTTCGGGCGCATCGACATTCTCATCAACAATGCGGCGCTGCGGCGCGAGAAGCCGTTTGCCGAAATGGACCATGCCGAGTGGCGCGAAATTCTCGACGTCACGCTCGACGGCGCCTTTCACTGCGCCAAGGCTTGCCTTCCGGCGCTACGCAAGGGCGGGGCGGGGACAATCATCAATATTGGCGGCCTCAGCGCGCATACCGGCGCCAGGAATCGCGCGCATGTCATCACGGCGAAAGCGGGCATTGTCGGCTTCACCCGCGCGCTCGCCAACGATCTCGCCGCGGATGGGATTACGGTCAATTGCGTCGTCCCCGGGCTGATCGGCACGCCGCGCCCGAAGGGCCAGCCGGAACCCGCGCACCATCTGACGCATCAGACCATCACCGGCGAACGCGGCAGGCCCGAGGATGTCGCGGCGGCGGTACGGTTTTTGTGCAGCCCGGCCGCGCGCTACATCGCCGGCCAGGCGATCCACGCCAATGGCGGGGCCTATTTCGGCGCATAGCTTCTGCGCGGATTTGCGCGTGGAGTGCCTGCGAAATACCCTCGGCGGTAGTGGCTTTTGATGTTACGACTCTTGGCCATGAACCAGCACGCCAAGATCGACATCCGTCACTCCACCTGTCCGCATGATTGCCCATCGGCCTGCGCGCTCGATGTCGAGGTGATCGGCGGCCGGAGCATCGGTCGGGTGCGCGGCTCCAAGCTGCAGACCTATACCGCGGGCGTCGTCTGCGCCAAGGTCGCGCGCTATGCCGAGCGCATCCATCATCCGGAGCGGCTGATGCATCCGCTGCGCCGCAGCGGACCGAAAGGCTCGACCCGGTTCGAGCGGATCTCCTGGGATGACGCGCTCGACGAGATCGCCGGCCGCTTCGACCAAGCCGAACGCGAGTTCGGCGCGGAATCGGTCTGGCCCTATTACTACGCCGGCACCATGGGCATCGTGATGCGCGACGGCATCAATCGGCTGGCGCATGTGAAGAAATATTCGCGCTTCTATTCGACCATCTGCGCCAACATCGCCCGCATCGGATTTGCCATCGGCACCGGCAAGATCGCCGGCGTCGATCCGCGCGAGATGGGCGTCTCCGATCTGATCGTGATCTGGGGCACCAATCCCGTCAACACCCAGGTCAATGTGATGACGCACGCCTCGCGCGCCAAGAAGGAGCGCGGCGCCCGGATCGCGGCGGTCGACATCTACAACAACGACACGATGAAGCAGGCTGATATCAAGATCATCCTGCGGCCGGGGACCGACGGCGCGTTTGCCTGCGGCGTGATGCATGTGCTGTTCCGCGACGGCTATGCCGATCGCGCCTATATGGATCGCTACACCGATTGCCCCGATGAACTCGAAGCGCATCTGAAGACACGCACGCCGGAATGGGCGTCGGCGATCTGCGGCGTGCCGGTCGCGGAGATCGAGGCCTTTGCGCGCGCGGTCGGCGAGACCCGGCGCAGCTTCTTCCGGCTGGGCTATGGCTTTACCCGCAGCCGCAATGGCGCCGCGCAGATGCATGCGGCGCTGTGCATTCCGGCGGTGACCGGCGCCTGGCAATATGAAGGGGGAGGCGCCTTCTTCAACAATTATGCACTCTGGCATTTCAACGAATCGATCATCGAGGGACACGACGCGATCGACCCGGCCACGCGCGTGCTCGATCAGTCGCAGATCGGACGCATCCTGACCGGCGATGCCGAAGCGCTGCGCGGGCGCGGCCCGGTCAAGGCCATGCTGATCCAAAACACCAATCCGATGACGGTCGCGCCGGAGCAGGCCCTGGTGCGAAAGGGTTTCGCGCGCGAAGACCTGTTCATGGTGGTGCATGAGCAGTTCATGACCGAGACGGCGCAGATGGCCGACATCGTGCTGCCGGCGACCATGTTCATGGAGCACGATGACCTCTATTACGGCGGCGGCCATCAGCATATTTCGGTCGGGCCGAAGCTGATCGATCCGCCCGGCGAGTGCCGCTCCAATCACGAGGTGCTGCAGGGCCTTGCCCGCCGGCTCGACATCAGCCATCCCGGCTTCGAGATGACGCCGCGCGAACTGATCGACGCGACGCTCAAGCTCAGCGGCCACGGCAATATCGAAACGCTGGAAGCCGATCTCTGGCGCGACCTGCAGCCGGATTTCCGCACCTCGCACTATCTCGACGGCTTTGCCCATGCCGACAGGAAGTTTCACTTCAAGGCCGACTGGGCGCATCCGCCCTTCGGGCTCATGATGGGCGAGCTGAAGGGGATGCCGGGGTTGCCGGATCATTGGACCGTCATCGAAGAGGCGGACGCGAGGCACCCGTTCCGGCTTGCGACCAGCCCCTCGCGCTCTTTCCTCAATACGTCGTTCAACGAAACGCCGTCGTCGCAGGCGCGCGAAGGCAGGGCGTCTGTCATGATCCATCCATTGGACGCCGCCTCGCTCGGCATCGCGGACGGCGATGCCGTCACGCTCGGCAATATGCGCGGCGAAACGACGCTGATCGCGAGACTGTTTGAAGGCGTGCGGCGTGGCGTGCTGATCGCGGAATCGATCCATCCGAATCGCGACCACATCGGCGGTCGCGGCATCAATATGCTGACCGGCGGCGAAGCCGTCGCGCCGATCGGCGGCGCGGCCTTTCATGATAACAAGGTCTGGATGAAGAAAGTTCAGGCGTGATTCGGAGAAACGAATAGCAGCTTTCCCTTGCGACAAACGCGGAACGCGTTTGCGCGGAGATCATGCTCAATCAAAGACCTGGAGTATAAACTTGGAGTTTAAACTTGGAGCATGATGGCGACTCGACTTAACCTCATCGCGCTCGAGGTCTGTCTCCGCATTCCTGTCGTGATTCGGATTTTGAGTCGCGAAATATTTTGAGTGGCCGAGTGTTTGAGTAGTCAAGCCCGTTTGTGTGATCAGCCTCACGCGGAACACCAAACCGCACTTTGACATCGGGCTAGCGGCCCGCTTTAAGTAGCTATGCGTTGGAGAGGTTTATGCGTCCGAGTGATTTAAGGTATGACGCGAATACACTCCGCATCGTCGCGACAAGAGTTCCGAATATGTTCCTGTTTGCCGAGCCTGATGAGTATTCCGCATGAGCGCCTTTTTCCGGCGTCAGCTGAGGGACTACGTGGAGTATCACCGCGATCCCTTGAACTGCCTTGCGCATGTCCTCGGTATCATATTCCTGTTTCTTGGTACCACTATCCCCCTTACCATGGTGCCGCTTCCAGGATTTGGCGGCTATGGTAATCTCGCCGTGCTGATGGCGCTGCCGGTCCTGGTCTATTGGCTCCTGCTGGATGCCGCCTTGGGGCTTGGCATCACTGCCGGGGCGGTCCTGCTGCTATCCACCGCGGCAATGATCGTGCAGCATTCCGGTATCGTCGGTCTATGGATCATAACGATCGTTTTGATCGTCACAGGGGTCGCCGCACAGATTATCGGACATAGGGTGTTTGAACAGCGCCAACCGGCGCTGGTCGATAATCCATCCCATTTTCTGCTCGGACCCATGTTTGTGATGGCCAAACTGTTCATCGCTCTGGGATTCCGACAGGATCTTGCAGCCATCATCGGCCCGGCTGATGGGGCGGCGCCGCAGGCAGTGTCGCCCGGCGCGAGCGACCGCTGAACAGAAGCGGGATCTTTATCATGACGCGTGCACTTGTTACGGGCGGTAGCGGATTCATTGGCCAGTACTTGGTATCCGAGCTTGTCGCCCGGGGGCGGCAGGTGCGCGTTCTCGATGTTCGCCCGCCAACTCGGGTCTCGCCAGGCGTCGAGTTCGTTCAGGGTTCCGTGCTCGACGAGGACCTGCTCGGCCATGCCGTTGTGAATATTGATGAAATTTATCATCTCGCCGCTCTTCCCGGCATGTGGAAACTGAACAGGGCTGATTTCCACAACGTCAATTTCATCGGCACCCGGAATATTCTGACTGCGGCACGCCGGCTCAATGGTATTCGGTTTTTGCATTGCTCGACCGAGTCCATTCTGTTCCACGCGCCGCCGGGCGCGTGTGCCGCCGAGGAAGCCAGCCTGTCGGTGGATGACATGCCGGGTCCCTATACCCGTTCCAAAATGCTCGCAGACGAGCTGGCGTTGCAGGCTGCCGCCTCGGGCTTTCCGGTGATCGTCGGCTGCCCCACGATGCCGATCGGGCCGCACGATCGCACGGTCACGCCGCCGACCGCCATGCTGCAGCGTTTTCTCGGCGGCGGGCCCTTGCAGCTCTATCTCGATTTCACGGTGAACTTCGTCGATGTGCGCGATGTCGCGATCGGCCTTGTGCTTGCGATGGAGAAGGGCAGGGTTGGGCAGCGCTATTTGCTTGGCGGCAACTGCATGTCCTTGAAGCAGGTCCTCAAGCTGATGATGGCGGTCAGCGGCCGTCGCAAGCTCCTGGTCGGGCTGCCGGGCGGCATCGCCGAATTCACCGCGCGCATGCTGGAGTGGAAGTCCGATGTCCTGACGCGTCGCGAGCCCACCGCAACGGTCGAAGGGGTGCGGATCGCGCGGCGGGCGACGGCGCTTTCGGTCGACAAGGCGAGGCGTGAACTCGGTTATGTGCCCCGTCCCATCGAGCCGCTGTTGCGGGAGATGATCGCGCTCATGTCGGGCGCATCCCTGAGTGAAGTGCTCAAACATGCCTAGCAATCCCAGTCTCATAAGCGATGCCCTGTTCAGCGGCTGGATCGTGACCTGGCCGACCAAGCTGCTGGCGCTGATCTGGCTCGCCTGGGTCGTGAGCTGGGTGGTCGCGTCGTTCTGGTCAGGACGAACCAAGTCGCATGTGCGAACGTGGGATTCCTGGGCCTATCGCTTGCCTATTCTCATCGGAGCGATCCTGTTGTCGCCCTGGACGGCGGGAGCCTTGGGTGCGAACCCGCTCTACGATCCCGGCAATATCGGCATTTATCTGCTGGCCGTTGTCGTTCTGCTCGGCATCTCGTTCACATGGTGGGCGCGCATTCATCTCGGGCGCTTCTGGTCCAACGCGATCACCCATAAAGAGGATCACCGTGTCGTCGATACCGGTCCTTATGGCGTGGTGCGTCATCCCATCTATACCGGCTTGATCATCGCAATCCTCGCCACCGGTATCGCGGTCGCGACGTGGACCTCGCTGCTCGGCGCGCTCTTGATCTCGTTCGGTGAGTGGCAGAAGGCGCGGATGGAGGAGGGGTTCCTCACCGCCGAGCTCGGCGCGGAGGCTTACGGTCCCTATTGCCAACGGGTGCCGATGATCGTGCCGTTCCTGCACTTCTGAGCGGCTGCGCTTGTTAGAGCCTCCCCGCATCCGGTGCGGGGCGGGCTTTGGCTCGAAAACGCGTTAATGCCCCGAGGAGGAAACCGGCTGGGACACGGCCGTGACCGGCGCCGGCGTCAGATGCCGCGGCACGACCACGCGCTGTCCGGCCGCGAGCGGCGCGCTGTCCGGCATCGCGTTGGCCTGGGTCAGCGACCATAACGGCACATGATATTGCGTGGCGATCGTCTGCAACGTGTCGCCGGCGCGGGCCGCGACCGCCATGCCGCTATCCCACAGCTCGATATCCTCTTTCGGCGGGACGACATAGCGAAGCGAGACAATCTCGCCATCGGTCTTGGCGGGCGTCGCGGCGATCTCCTTGATCTTCTCAACGAGCTGCTGATGGATCGCATCCATCTTGTCGATCGAGATGTGCAAGACTTCGCCATGCCGGTCGAGGTCGTAGCTGGCGTAATGGCCCGGAAATCCCTGGATTGGCTTGATGTCGCCGCCGCCAAGTACGTCCTTCGACAGGAAGATGTTGATGAACCGCTCGACATTGGCGGGCACATCGGGGCTCAGATGGGCGGGATCGACGGTGACGATCATGCTGACAGGAATCCCCTCGGCCTGAAGCTTTTCCGCAATCTGCAGCGCGCAGCGTCCGCCCATCGAATGGCCGATCAGGATGATCGGCGCGGGGTCCTGTCGGTAAGCCTCGATCACCGTTCCCATGATCAGGTTGCAGACCGTGAACTCGTAGACATCCGCCGCGATGCCGGCGCGCTGGATCTTTTCGGTCAGCCGATCCATGCCCCGCGAGAAGATCAGGCCCAGCGCGCCGCGAAACAGATAGACCCGCCCGCGCGGCACGATCGGCGCAGGCTCGGCCTGAGAGGGCGGAGCCGCGGCAGTCCGGTTGCGTGCGCCCTTGGCTTGGTCCTTGGTCTGGTCCTTGGCTTGGTCCTTGGCCTGGACGTTCGGCCGGTCGACCGGGAGCGGGGTGTGAGCGGCAGGCTGTGCCTGCTGCGTCGCCAGCGGGCCGGCGCTTGTGGCGTGCACGGCCGCACAGGCGAGCACAGTGCTGACCAACGCGAGCAGGACCTGCCTCGGATAGGTATTTCTGGTTCTCACCACCGGCCCATCCGTCACTGTTGATGCCCAGAGTCTCCGCTCCGACTGGATCGGAACGCAGGCTCTGGGCTCTTGTTCTGACGCGTTTTCCTCACGCGAACCGGTACCCGCCCTATATCCAGTGCGGGGCAGGCTTTCGCTCGAAAACGCTCCAATACCGCCGAAAGCCGGCGATCTGTCGCATCCCGCAAAATTGCCGACGAATGGGCGGAATTTGGGGCATTAACCGAAGGCGAGGAGCCTGTTCGGCAGGCCGATCAATAGGGTGCGGCCGAGGCCCCGCGCTTTGAGCTGGCAACCACTGGCGCCTCTGCCACGCTCGGCCGGCGGGGGGCGCTAAACACCACAGAGTCGATCGTGGCAATGACCTTTTGCTGGATGATCTGGTTCTTGTCGATCGTGAGATGCGAAACGCCGGGCACGGCTTCGACGTCGACATTTTCCAGCGATCCGCGGAAACCATTGGTCTTTTGCACCGGTTTTCCCGCGCCATTGGCGACGTATAAATTCACATAACGTCCAACCCGCCCAGCGAGGCTGGTATGAAAGACCGAGTCGAGCCCGATCGCGAGCTTGACCGGCACGCCCTGCTGGTCGAGCCGGGCCACCATGTCCGGCAGGACCGTTGCCCCCGAGGAGTGCCCGACCAGGATGACGGTGTTGATGCGTCCGCTCCTGTATTCGGCTGCCGCGTCGTCGGCGACCGAGGCCCACAGGACGTGATTGTGAACGCTCGCCTTGATGCCCTGCTGCTGCAGTTTTGCAGCGATCTCGTCCATGCCGAGCGAGAAGATATTGAGCACGCCGCGCATCAGAAAGACGTGGGCGGTGGTTTGCGTCATTGGTGTCGGCTGCGCGCCGGCGGGAGGGACGACGAGACCGAGCAGCAGAATGGCGACCGCAGCCGCGCGCAACAATGACAGGAACGACATCCCGTTGAAGACCGTCCTGCGGAAATTTGACCTCATGAGTTCCTCGAGTGCTCGACCGAACATTCCCAGGGTCGAGGTATAATTATCGCGTTCGCATCCGCAATAGACCAGACAAGATAGCAGCCGTTTTCTTGAGCGAAAGCGACTCCCCTGCAACATGACAGCAAACAGTTTAGAAGCCGTTCCGGGCGGCTTTTTGTCACAGGCGTAAAGGGCCCGCAGATCCGGCCCTTCGGACAGCATTTCCGATGCAAACGGCGGAGGCAGGCGCGGCCTTGCGCTCCGATGCCTTCTCATCGCTAATGGCTCCAAACAAGGGAACCCGACAGGAGCGCGACACGACATGACCGACAACAGCGTCCTCCTCGAAAAGCGCGGACAGGCGTTCTGGATCACCATCAACCGTCCGGAGAAGCGCAACGCGCTGAACGCCGATGTGATCGGTGGCATCGCCAAGGGGTATCGCGACGCGCATGATGACAAGGACATCCGCGTCATCGTGCTGACTGGCGCGGGAGAGAAGGCGTTCTGCGCCGGCGCCGACCTGCAGCACACGGGCGCGGCGTTCGCGATGGATTTTTCCAGGCCGAACGTCGATTACGCCGACCTGCTGCGCCTGTCGCAAAGCTCCACCAAGCCTGCGATCGCCCGCGTCGGCGGCGTCTGCATGGCCGGCGGCATGGGGCTTCTCTGCATGACCGACATGGCGGTCGCGGCCGATCATGTGATCTTCGGCCTGCCGGAAGTGAAGGTCGGCGTATTCCCGATGCAGGTGTTGAGCCTGTTGCAGTCGATCGCGCCGCCGCGGCTCGTCAGCGAATGGGCGCTGACCGGCGAGCCCTTCGACGCGCGTGCGGCGCTGGCCGCCGGTCTCGTCAACCATGTCGTGCCCGCGACCGAGCTCGACGCCAAGGTCGAGTGGTTGATCGGCCGCATCGTCGACAAGTCGCCGACCGCGATCCGGCGCGGCAAATATGCCATGCGCGCGATCGCCTCCATGTCGTTCGACGAGAGCATCGCCTACACCGAAAGCCAGATCGCGCTGCTCGCGATGACCGAGGACGCCAAGGAAGGGCTGAAGGCATTCGCCGAGAAGCGCAAGCCCGCTTGGACGGGGAAGTAGCTTCTCGCTCGCGCGCTATCCCATCTTGTCGTCCCCGCGAACGCGACGTTCTTACGGGGAGAGGGCGGGGTGAGGGGCTCTCTCCGAGAGCACGGTTTGCGGAGAGTCCCCTCACCCCACCCTCTCCCCGCGCGCGGGGCGAGGGAGCGCACCGCCGCCCGCGCGGCACGAAGACGGTGTTCATTCTCCCTCTCCCCGTTCTTACGGGGAGAGGGTGGGGTGAGGGGCTTTCTCCGAGAGCACGGTGCGCGGAGAGTCGCGAACGCGGGGACCCATAGCCACGGGCCTAATTTTTTTTCGACGGGTGGCGGCCCCGGCGTCCTCAACAACATCTGCCCGAGGTCATGGGTCCGTGCTTTCGCATTGCTTTCGCAGGGACGACACGGAGGGAGCCGTTGTTTTCGTCGGTGCTTTTGCAGCGCGCGTGACGCGACACGGACAGATCGCGGACGAACAATCCGCCGCGGTGTTCAGAACTGGCCGGGCTGTGCGGGCGGGGCGGGCCAATCCGAACGCAGATTGCTCGGATTATTCCGGTCGAAGAGATCCTGTCTCAAGACAAGTCCGGGCCTGATCATGTCCGGGGGCGGCGGACTTTTCCGCGCACCATAGCCCATCGCAATTTTCGCACTGGCGGCTCCTGCACCGGCCATCGCGGGACAGGTCAACAAACAACATATCGCCAGTATGAATGCGCTTCTCATTGCACAGCCCTTGCTCGTGCCGACCACAAACAATCACGACCTCAGAGAGGCATCGCGTCGCTCCTTACGACTTGAGACAGATCAATCGCCGCCTGTGCATGAGAATACCGTTCGGCGACGCGCTTCGTTTGCAGCGGGCATGAGGACGCGTCCATAACCCAATGCGCTTGATCGACTTTCTACGGAAACGTCAGGCATGCTTACCCGTCTACGCTGCTCATGTATCATTCAAGCGCAAGTGAGACGACAAGTGCGCCGACAAAGTGCCGCGTCAAGTCGATGTCAGAGCTAATCTTGCTTCTTCGTCTCGGGCCGCCGCAAACCTTGACTTGGGTCAACGTCAAGCGGGCATGTGCCGACAACAATATTTTTCATTGCGCCGTTACGGGAGGATTTTGCCATGCGTATTCGCAAGGTTCTTGCCGCACTGTTCTTCGCGTCAGTCATGTCGGCGCCAGTGTTCGCGCAGCAGACACAGCAGGCCGCGCCGCATCCGGGCTCTCCGGCTGCGACCATCACCATTCCGGGTGACCAGCTACCGCCACCGCCGCAGAAATTCGGCGGCAAGATCGAGCGTGAAGCAACGAAGTCGACACCCTACTGGCCCTCGCGGGTGGTGCCGCCCAAGGGCGCGCCGAATGTTCTGCTGATCATCACCGATGATGCAGGCTATGGCGTCGCCGGGACATTCGGCGGAGTCATTCCAACTCCGGCACTCGACCGCATCGCCAATAGCGGCCTGCGCTACACGAATTTCCATTCGACCGCGCTTTGCTCGCCGACCCGCGCGGCACTGATCACGGGCCGCAATCATCATTCCGCCGGCTACGGCGTTGTCGCCGAGCAGGCGACCGGCTATCCCGGCTACGACAGCATCATCACCAAGGACAAGGCGACCATCGGCCGTATCCTGACCGACAACGGCTATCACACCGCCTGGTTCGGCAAGAACCACAACACGCCGGAGTACCAGGCGAGCCAGGCCGGACCGTTCGATCAATGGCCGACGGGCATGGGCTTCGAATATTTCTACGGCTTCATGGGCGGCGACACCAACCAGTGGGAGCCGGGCAATCTCGTCCGCAACACCACGCCGATCTATCCCTATTTCGGCAAGCCGGGTTGGAACCTGATGACGGCCATGGCCGATGAGGCGATCGAATACATGAATCGCATGAACGCGCTGTCGCCCGAGCAGCCCTTCTTCATCAAGTTCGCGCCGGGCGCAACGCACGCGCCGCATCATCCGACCAAGGAATGGGTCGATAAGATCAGCGCGATGCATCTGTTCGATGACGGCTGGAACAAGCTGCGCGACACGATCTTCGCAAACCAGAAGAGGCTCGGCGTGCTGCCGCAGAATGCCAAGCTGACGCCGTGGCCGACGGATCAGATCAAGGAGTGGGATCAGCTCAATGCCGATGAAAAGAAGCTTTTCATTCGGCAGGTCGAGGTCTTTGCAGCCTATGCCGCCTATGCCGACAACGAGATCGGCCGCGTGATCCAGGCGGTCGAAGACATGGGCAAGCTCGACAACACGCTGATCATCTATATCGAAGGCGACAACGGCACCAGCGCCGAAGGCCAGCCGAATGGCACGCCGAACGAAGTGGCGATGTTCAATCAGGCCAATCCATCGGTCGAGGAGCAGCTCAAATATTTCTACGACGTCTGGGGCACCGACCGCACCTACAACCACATGTCGATTGGCTGGGCCTGGGCGTTCGACACGCCTTTCTCCTGGACCAAGCAGATCGCGTCGCACTTCGGCGGCACGCGGCAGGGCATGGCGATCAAGGTGATCACGGACAAGGGCGGGCTCCGCCACCAGTTCCATCACGTCATCGATGTCGTGCCGACCATTCTGGAGGCGGCGCAGATTCAGCAGCCCACGATGGTCGATGGCATCAAGCAAAGTCCGATCGAGGGCGTCAGCATGACGTATACGTTCGACGCAAAGAACGCCAACGCGCCCTCGACGCATACGACGCAGTATTTCGAGATGTTCGCCGATCGTGCGATCTATCACGGCG
>Ga0210406_10002625_pt1 | contig 20317 bp, 24 predicted proteins | sample IncBWC30MmetaG_FD_155454 | JGI IMG/M metagenome (GOLD analysis project Ga0210406, IMG submission 155454) | Forest soil microbial communities from Barre Woods Harvard Forest LTER site, Petersham, Massachusetts, United States - Inc-BW-C-30-M | ecosystem: Environmental > Terrestrial > Soil >... | reverse complement strand
CTGTTCAACCCCCGCCTCGCTCAGGCCTATCGCCCGCACTTTGCCCTGCTCGATCAGACGGGCCATCGCCCCGACGGTCTCTTCGACGGGAACCTTAGGATCAATCCGATGGCAGTAATACAGGTCGATGGTCTCGACTCCCAGCCGACGTAGGCTGGCCTCGCAGGCCTCTGCGACGTAGTCGGGGCGGCCGTCAATGACGACATTCTTGCCGTCTTCACTGACTCGAGCGGAGAATTTCGTGGCGAGAACCACCTCGTCGCGCCGGCCGGCGATTGCCTCGCCGATTAGTTGCTCGTTGTGGCCGAAGCCGCGGATTTCGGCGCCCATGTTGACATCCGCGGCTCCATATATGTCCGATGTGTCCAGAAAATCGACGCCAAGATCGAGAGCTGTGCGGATCGTCGCGACCGACTGTGTATCGTCCGCCGGACCGTAAAATTGCGACATGCCCATGCAGCCGAGACCGATAGGGCGTATGGCCAGCTCGGAATGACCTAAACGGACCCGCGCCGACCCCTCGATTGTGTCGGGCAAGTTATTATCGTTGTCTGTCATCTCTCATCTCCATTGATGGGGGTGCTCTCCGCTATCTCGTGTCATGCTCGCCAGGGCAGGCGCCGCAGTCCACGCCGCTGGAAAACCTGCGTAGGGGGCCGTCTGCCGAAGGAACGCACGCCTTGGCGTGGCTCACTTCGCTCCCGGACCGAAACCTAAATCCCCGAGAAATAGGGTGGCCATTTCGGCTGGGCCTTTAGAGCTGCGTCGTCGATCGCAGCCAGGATCTCGGTGGGCAACGGACCTTCGGTCACGGCCGTGAGATTGTGCCGGAGATGCTCCAACGACGAGGCGCCGATGATAATGCCATCATTGCGCTCGGCGTTTAGCTGGGAGTGATGAATCAGCCAGCGCAGCGCCACGGAGATAGCGTCAAGACCATGGCCTTCACACGATCGGTGAATTTCCGCCAAGGCATCGAGATAGGCGTCGTTCATATAGCGATCGCGATACAGCTTGCCTTGAGCAGTTGAGCTGTCGAAACGCGAGCCGGCAGCTACCGCAGCGCTATCGGCAAAATTCCTGCTGAAAGCACCGCCGGCCAGCGGATTGTAAGCATGGAAGCGGATGCCATAGTTGCCGAGGCATTTGAACAGTTCCGGTTCAACCGCACGCGTGATCGCGTTGTACATTCCTTGGTAGACGCTCGGCCTTATCCATCCATGGCGCGCGGTTATTTCCCAAGCCTGCGCCACCTGCCATGCGCTGAAATTGCTGACGCCGAACTCCTCAAACAGGCCTTCGTCATGAAGTTCCTGGACGGCCGACAGCGTCGATTCGATCGGCGTGGCGCTGTCAGGCGTCACCAAATAGAAGATCTTGACCTTATCGGTCTTCAGGCGCGCCAGGGACTCTTTGAAGACTCGCTTCAGGTTCTCAGGTTCGTGGCCGCGAGTGTTTCCGGAATGAATCCGCGTGGCGATGCCGAACCGTTCGGCGGCGCGAAGATCACCCAACATCTGTTCGCAGGTTCCATCGCCATAGACAGAGCACGTGTCGAGCTGGTCGTGGCCAAATTCCAAGACGGCGCCAAGCATTGCGTCTGCGGTCGCGGCGTCATGAACCCGGGCTCCGTATCCACGGTAGCCGAGCGTCATGGTGCCGAAGATGATGTTGGTGATTGGTGCTTGGGACATTGCCAACTCCTTGCGTATTGAGTACGTCTGCACCATAAGGGATTTTGATCGTGGCGAGAATCGAGATAAACTGAGATGCCGTATCCCGAGAATCGCGACAATGCACAAGAGCGGATTGGTGGAGCTGGAGGCTGTGGTCGCCATCGCCAGGCACGGAAGCTTCCGTGCTGCGGCCCTCGATCTGGACATGTCGCCGACAGCGATCGGCAATGCCGTTGCCGGTCTCGAGAAGCGCCTTGGCGTTCGCCTCTTCAACCGCACGACGCGTAACGTCGCCCTGACGAGTGCCGGCCGCGAATATGTCGAGGCAATCGCGCCCGCGCTGGCGGACATCCGCAACGCCACCCAGGCGGTTGCAGATCATCGCCGTAAACCGACAGGCACGTTACGGTTCAGTTGTTCGCTCGGCGGAGGACGCCGGCTACTGATGCCCTTCGTCATCGAATATCGTCGTCGCTATAACGAGATGATGGTGGAAATCGTCACCGAGGGGCGGCTGATCGACATCATCAGGGATGGGTTCGACGCCGGCGTGCGTCTGGCTGAAGCGGTTCCGCGCGACATGATCGCGATGCCGCTGGGTCCCCATACGCGGCATGTTGTGGTCGGGGCACCAAGCTATTTCGCAAACAGGCCCCGCCCCATCGCGCCGGCTGACCTCATGGATCATGAATGTATCCGCACTCGCTATCCGAGCGGCGCTCTCTACCGCTGGGAGTTTGAACGTCGCGGCGAAGCGATGAGGATCGATGTGCCGGGTTCCCTCACGCTCGATGAGCCCGACATGATCGCGCAGGCTAGCAGGGCAGGTATCGGCCTTGCCTATGTAGGCGAGTGGCTGATTGCTGATGACATCGCCTCGGGCAGGCTGGTTGAAGTTCTAACCGAGTGGACGCCCCCGTATCCGGGATATTGCCTCTACTATCCAGGACGCCGCCACATGGCCGCGAGCTTGCGCACCTTCGTCGCTCTGGCCCACGAGATTGTCGCTCGGAATCGTGCGAAGGCGTCTTGACAGGTCAAAGCTGCCTGTACATCACGAAGGCGTCCACAAAGCCGAGTGCAGGATGTTTGAAGCTGAGCGGTAGGCAGCCGACCTTCGCAAAGCCGTACGCCTCCCAAGTCCTGATCGCGCGTTCGTTGGTGCTCACGACGAAATTGAACTGCATGGCCCGGAAGCCTCGTTCCTTGGCTCGGACCAGAGAATGCTCGAGCATCAGGCGGGCGATACCCTGGCCTTGGGCCTGCGCTGATGTCATGTACCCGCAATTTGCAACGTGATCCCCGCCTCCAGCTTGGTTTGCACGCAGATAGTACGTGCCAAGAATATTGGCGTTGTCCTCTGCAACAAAAGTCTCGTGATTTCGTCCACACCAATAGGCGATAGCGTCAGCTTCGTCGATATCTCGAGCAATGGTGTAGGTTTCGCCAGCTCGGAAGACGGGTCTTAGGATAGACCAGATGGCTGATGCATCTGCAGTAGTTGCGATTCGTATCGTGGTCATGACGGCGATCCAGGTCAATAAGCGTAGCATCGATAGCCGCTATCGGGCAGGCTCATGACTAGGCATGACGCAGCGCGTAGCATCAGTTCTCCAACCTAGAGGGATCTTCAAAATGAATAAAGTCGCCGCGCTAAGCTTGTCGTTCCTGTTAATTTCTTGCCCAACAGTCTTCGGGCAGGATGCAATGAAGTATGGCGTGAAGCATTTGACGGTCCTCGCCGAGGACCAGAAAGTGCGGGTGCTACGGTACGCACCTTCCAAGGGGGACAAGACTCCGATGCATTCCCACCCATCCGCAGTGGTGTATGTGCTCAAAGGGGGCAGAGTCAAATATACGATGCCGGACGGTAGTACAAGGATTGCCGTATTGAAGACCGGTGAGGCGCTAATACGGCCGCCTGTCACGCATTCAGACGAAGCGCTTGATGATGTCGAATCAATCTTGGTCGAAATCAAGCAGTAGGTATTAATTGCCGATTTAGACACATGCCGGGAGATTGCCACCGCGGCGCGGTTGCGCGCATGCCAGCGGCGTGATGTACTGCGATCTGTACCGTTTCGCGGTATCGGAAATTCCCCAGGGATGTTCGGAGGATTTCATGGCCACACTCGAAGCGATCGAAGTGTCACGCAGAATCGGCACCGATGAAGCCAGAACACGACTGGTCCTCATCGCGGCATCGTTGGGAACGGTCTTCGAATGGTACGACTTCTTCCTCTACGCCAGCCTCGCTGTCTTTTTTAGCGCCCTGTTCTTTCCGCCCGGCAATGAAACTGCGGCATTTCTAGCCAGTCTCGCGACCTTCGGTGCGGGCTTCGCCGTGCGGCCCTTCGGCGCGCTCGTGTTCGGGGGGCTGGGCGACCGCATCGGCCGTAAGCGGTGCTTTATGATCACCATGGTGATGATGGGTATGGCAACCCTTCTCATCGGATTTCTGCCGACTTATGCGCGAGTGGGTGTGTGGGCGCCCATTTTGTTGGTGTTCCTGCGGCTGATCCAAGGTCTGGCGGTAGGCGGCGAATACGGCAGCGCAGCCACCTATGTGGCGGAGCATGCCCAGCCTACCCATCGCGGCTACTACACCAGCTGGCTTCAGACCACTTCGACCATCGGCCTACTGCTTTCCCTGCTGGTCATTCTCTCGTGCCGCCTTACATTGGGTGACGAAGCATTCAAGTCCTGGGGCTGGCGCATTCCGTTTCTGACATCAATTGTGCTGCTTGCGGTATCGGTTTACATCCGCCTCAAGCTCGAGGAGTCTCCGGTTTATCAAAAAATGCAGTTGGATGGGCGCACCTCAAAATCGCCGATCAGGGAGACCTTCGGTTCCTGGGGCAATATAAAAGGTGTGCTCGTGCTTTTATTCGGCATCACGACCGGCATGACGGTGATTTGGTATGGCGCACAGTTTTACGCAATGTTCTTCATGCAAAATACACTGCAGGTCGACTACAAGACGAGCTACGCGATCTTTGCGGTCGGCTTGACGCTCGGAACACCTCTCATCGTTCTGTGCGGTGCGCTGTCCGATCGAATCGGACGCAGACCGGTGATGATTGCCGGGCTGCTCTTGGGCGCGTTGACGTTTTTCCCGAGCTTCCACGCACTCGCCAATTTCGCCAATCCTGGTTTGGCGAACTTCTCCGCACGAAACCCGATTGAGATCAGCGCCGACAACTGCACGTTCTCGTTGTTCGCGGCACCGGTTTCGGCATGTGATAAAGCACGCAAGTTCTTCAGTCGCAATGGACTTTCGTACACCTCGATTTCCGCGCCCGGCGGCGACGTGGTGACTCGCATCGGGGCCACCACGCTGACCGGATTCGACGAGTCCGCTTACAAACAGGCGCTCCAAGCAGCGGGATTCAAGAACTCGGCCGGGGACGTGAACCTGGTTGGCTCGATCGCGGTCGTGGTCTGGCTGATGGCGTTGGTCGGCATGGTGTATGGGCCGATGGCCGCATTTATGGTCGAACTGTTCCCCGCGAAAATCCGCACGACCTCGCTGTCGCTGCCATACCATCTCGGTGTCGGCATTCTCGGCGGCTTCCTGCCCTTCGTGGCCTCTGCATTGGTGATATATGCGGGGAACATCTATGCCGGTCTTTGGTATCCGGTCGGGCTCGCTTTGGCCACGGCGCTCGTCGCGCTGATGGTCTTGCCGGAAACCAAGGATCGCGCTATTGACTGACGGAAAAGGCCGGCGATCGGTTAGGCGCGCCGATCCCGCGGGCCCCTCTACTTTCTCCCAGCGACACTAACTAAATCTCAGTATCTACAAACGCGCCGGTCCTTTGCTTGTCGGCGATCACGGACGCTTCCGGACACCCCTTTGTCATCATCGGTCGATCACTCTAGAATAGACGTCGACGCAGTCCATCGAACAGTGCCATTGTCTCAACCGGGGAATCAAGTCATGCAGGGAGCATCAAGAGCTTACATAGCGGCGTGTTTCGCAATCCTCGTATCCGCGTGCGGCGGCGGTAAATACAGTGGCGCCCCGCCGTCCGCCAATTTCGATTTGCAGACAGGCATCTCCAAAATGGTGACCAACGGCTTGAGCGCGAATGTGGCCTTTAGCGGCACGGCGACCGTCAACGGCGTCTCGCACACGTTCACCGGCTCGGGAACGTTTACCCGCCCGCCTGCGGTCAGCGCCACATTCAACGCCACCCTCGCTTCGTCGCAAACGACCACGGTCGCCGGAACCATCACCGTCGCCGGCCAGGCTTCGCCGTATTCGACCAGCGTCACCGACTACTATGCCAGCAGTGACAGCGCCCTCCTCGGCGAAGTTTCCAGCAGCGAATTCGACGTTGCGCAGGCGCCAATTGTATTCCCGACCATGGTTGTAGGCGGATCCTCGGGGACCTTGGGCACGCTCACCCGCTACACCGACAGCACCATGAGCGTTTCTCTCGGCACGGCGCAGGTAAGTTATTCGGTAATGGCGCCGGTGGATCCCGGGAGCCCTATCGGCGTTGCGGTGACCACAAAGATCTACGACACACAGAACACGCTCATCGAAACCGACGTGACGAACTACACCATGACCTCGAGCGATGTGATCTCACTGAGTTCCGGCTCGGCGCAGACCCAGTCCGGCATGCTGACGCTTACCGTGCAGTAAGGGTCTCTCGCGGGCGGCTGGGAGTTCATTCGTGGATCACACAGGGAAGGAAACATGCAGGCGCGACAGAGCTCTTTTAATACCTGGTGCTGTTGGCAGCGGCGTATAGCGCGCCGGGCCTATTTTTGGCAAAGCTCGATCAAACACAACAATGGCGTATCGGTCGTTCAAGTGTCTTGAGACGTAACGTATGCCATCGACCGATTGAGGGTGCCGATGTACCGCCCGTGCCCACCGACCGCGTATTTTGAAATTCGGAAAAGATTTACCGCGGGAATATTCACGGTTGCCAGGTCCAACTCACGCAAGTTGCGCGGCGGAGGCTTAAGCGTCATTGACAAATCAAGCCTGAGTGAAGCGTTCTGCTGCCGCTTTAACAGCAACGAGTTGACCTTTGTCCAATGCCTGTAGCGGAGTCAGACCAGAGAGAGAGCCCTTTGGGGTTGTGAAAAAAAGCCATTTGCCGCCACCCGGCACATCGCCAAGCACACGGCTCACTGCCTCTAAATGCCTACGCTCATGTCGCGGGTCTGTAAAAAAAGCAGGAAAGTAGCGGTCACCGCGGGCCTCTACAAAGAATACACGATTGGCTCGCAAGGCCTTGCTCAGAGCTTGTCGAGTCCAATTTAGCCGCTTTGTGAAATCGCTAGGGTTCAGCAGTCCCTGCATTTTGATTGATTTTAAGAGAGCAGGACTGCCATGCACCGTCGGTGCTAGGGCCTTAATTTCTGAAGGCGGCTTATGCATGAGCGCGCGTTGTACTTTCTCCAGTACACTCGATGCCGTTGCCAAATTGCGCGACAATTTGCGAACCTTAACCGGATCTGATGGGAGTTGACTCAAGATCGCAGACGCGGATTGTTCGAACACCTGTGATGTGAATTTCTCGAGTGTCGATACAAAATCAGACGCTGAGGCTTCAGCCCCTCGACGGGCGCGCATGCGGACAGAGTTACTAGGCATCCAAGACTCCTACCAATGAGGTTCCATGGTACTGCAACCATGTAAACCATGTCAACTCAATCTACCCAAGAATGGATAATAAACAAATGCTTGCGCCCGACGTCGAGCGCGCGCACCCGCGCTCAGCTCGGCTGGACGCCTCAAGAACCTGGGCTCATCGCCGATATCGATCACCCGGCCCTCGCTCGGTAGATCAGACCGAGATGCGGTAATTCAGTATCCCGCGGGCGTGCAATCGATGACCGGCAGCTGTGCCTCGATCACCGGGGTGTCGAGCGACGGAGCATTGTCGAAATCGAACAGATCCTCGAGGGGGTTCGCATACTGATCGCGCAGCGTCAGGTGAAGACGCGCGGCACCCCCGCTCGCCTGATCGTTTAGGAAGCGCTCCTCGATGAACGCGAGAATCGATGTGTGGTCGCCGACCGTGTGCGAGACGTAGTGCGCTTTGGCGAACGGCGAGACGACCATCAACGGAACGCGGAAGCCGAGTTGAGCGAAGGTGGCGCAGGCGTTGGGGTACGGACCACCCGGGTTCTGGGCCAGCGCGGGACAGAGCGACTCGGCATCGAGCACGCTGGCAGTGCAGCCCGCGCCCGCGCCCGGCTGCTCACTCGCAGGCGGATGCGAGAGATCCGCGCATTGCCCGGGAAAGATACCGTCGGGAGTCAGTGCTGATCCTTGCGGTGCCTGGGGCGGCGACACATGGTCATAAAAGCCACCGTGCTCGTCATAGGTGATGAAGATGACCGAATCCTTCCAGTAGGGTCCGCTCCGGATCGCATTGACGACACGCGAGACGAACGCCTGGCCTCGCTGGATGTCTTCGGGCGGATGTTCGTCGTTCGGCGCGTCGAGAAAGGACACCTGAGGCAGGGGCGCGGCACCGGAAGATCCCGCGGCGACAGTGAGAAAGACATCGTCGGACCGGAAGTGGGGGTCTGTGGTGCCGCTCGGTCGGCGAAAGGCACCCGCTTGTGGGCCGCCCGCGTAGTAGTCCGTCCAGGTGATACCGCGGCTGTCGAGAAGATCGAGGATCGTGCCCGTACGGGGCTTGAGGGGATCTGGCGGGAGGTAGTTCACATCCCCGGTCGACACGTGGCCGAACGAGGTGGCAGCCAGGAGATAGAACCGGTTGGGCAGCGTCGGTCCGATCACTGAGGCGAAGTAGCGGTCGTCGATCGCGAATTTCTGTGCCAGGTCGTAGTAGAAGGGCAGATCGACCTGCGTATAGAACCCCATGGTCGGATCCTCCGTCGCCGTCTCGACGCCGAGGTCAGGCTGAAACACGCCATCGTTCATTCGCACGAAGCCGTCGTTCGGTGAATCGGTGAGGGTCGCGTTGGGATCCTCGAAGTTGGCCTCGAGGTGGGAGTCGCGCCAGGCGTGCGCGAGGTCAGGAATGACACAACGGCTCGGGTTATGAAACGCCGTCGCCGCCGGTCCCGCATCCTCCGGATTCGAATTCACGCAGGTGAGATCCCCGGTCGAGCTCGAGGTGCAATTTAGGCCATCGACACAGCCATGATCGTCCGGCACGCAGCCTGAGGAGGAACGGTGGTACGGCCCCCCCGGAACATACGGAAGCGCTCCGAAGTAATTGTCGAACGAATGGTTCTCCATCATCACGACAATGATGTGATTGACCTTGCTGAGCCCCTGGGCCTCGGGCGGCGTTACCCGAACCGAGCCGGAGCATGCGGCTAGGGTCGCGATCACCCAGAAGAAAAGAGCATTGCAGATTTTCAGTAGAGCCTCCCGCTTGGGAGCAGTCTGTCCCGGAGCCCTCGGTGGGTCAAATGAGCTAACGCACCGAAAGCGCACGCCGCGGCAGTGATCATCAGGTTCATCAAAATCCCGCCACACTTGTAACTCCCACCCCTGGATGGCCAGCGCCTAATCTAGCTCATCACCAATCAACAGCGGAGACGAGAGATGACCAAGCACCGGACTGGAACACGTCAAGAGTGGCTGGGCGAGCGGCTTGGGCTGCTTGAGGCGGAGAAGGAGCTCACCCGCCGCAGCGATGAACTGGCGCAGCGGCGGCAGGCGTTGCCGTGGGTGCGCGTTGTTAAGGAGTATCGATTCGAGGTCGACGAAGGCAGCGCCTCGCTGGCAGATCTTTTCCGGGGGCGCTCACAACTCCTCGTCTACCACTTCATGTTCGGCCCCGACTACGCCGCGGGGTGTCCATCCTGTTCGGCAATTGCGGATGGTTTCAACGGTATCGTCGTTCACCTGGAGCACCACGATGTCGCGTTTGCGACCGTATCACGGGCGCCGCTCGCGAAGCTGCACGCGTACAAGCAGCGGATGGGGTGGACTTTCCCTTGGGCGTCCTCGCTCGGTAGTGACTTCAACCTCGACTTCAACATCTCGTTCAGCGAGGAACAACAGCGCGACGGCGGCATCGAATACAACTACCGGCGCGAGGCGGGGTGGGAAGTAGCCGGGATCGGCGACTCATTGACAAAACGAGGCGAGGAGCCGGTCGCCGAAATTGCGGCCATGACCGGGACTGACGTGGCCACGTACACGCGCGAGAGGCCGGGCATCAGCGCGTTCGTGCTCGAGGACGGCGTCGTTTACCACACCTATTCCACCTATGCGCGTGGACTGGACGGCCTGTGGGGTATGTACCAGTGGCTCGACCGCGCTCCGAAGGGACGCAACGAGACAGGCACCTGGTTTCGGCGCCACGACGAATACGCCAAGGGTTGAACTTGCAACCATACGGAAATGAGCAATGAAACAGTTTATTGAAGTAACCGCAGTGCGGGTTGGCGCCGTCATCCAATACGTCTGTGCAAACGTCGACTTTGAGGTTGTGTCGTTGCCTGGCGGAAGCTTGATCGCGGTCCTTGTTTGCCTTTACGCAATCGCAATGAGTTCCATTCGGCGCGCGGCCACAGAAATTCGCACGACGCGCCTAGTTTTCGGCCTTTTTAGGGTCAATCACGCCAACTTTTCACTCATAGTGTGACCTCAATTTGGGTCCAAGGACGTTCCTCCCGCTACTGTTAGCATCGCAACCCGAACGCCAGGGACGCTGGCTTTTAGCCATCATGGACGCCCTGAGACTGTTGGTTGAATACTCTCTGGATAATAGGGAGCACACTGTGAGTTTTAGTCAATGGCTTTTGATTGCCGCACTGTCGATGGGCGCGGTATACGGTCTATGGACTTCACACGAACACACGGTGGCCGAGCGCGGCTTGCTCCCGTTTCAAGACACCAACGGATTTGTGCCTGTACAAACACCTCCTGGGACTCCCCCCGACCAGGTCATCATTCTGGCGGCATTGAATTGCCCATCCGCGGCGGCACAGCGAGCCGACACCATGGCAGAACGCCTGACACAAATGGGCATCCCCAACACCCGCGCCAACCATTACTCCGCGTCAATCACCGATCGCGACCAATTGCCACTCTTGCAGCGAACTTCCGTCGTGATGGACGGCGAGATTCCCATCGTTATTGTCAACGGCATGGCGAAAGCCAACCCAACCGTGGACGAAGTGGCATCCGAGTTTCGACGAGATAAATAGCCGCATGCCGCCTGACGGCAACGACGACAGTCGGAAATAGGCGATCCCGCCATATCCGTTGCAATTCTCATATAACTTCACTATTGTAGAAGATATGAGAAAGCGTGAGCATTTGGGCCAATTGGAACTGATGGTCTTGTTCGCCGTGATTCAGCCGGCGAAAGAATCCTATGGCGTGCAAATCAGTCGCGAAATCGCTGAAAAGAGCGGACGCGAGATAGCGCTCGCCAGCGTGTACGCCGCCTTAGAGCGACTCGAGAAGAAGGGCTTCGTCACATCAGCGCTAGGCGCCCCATCCGCAGAGCGCGGCGGCAAGGCCCGAACCTATTTTCAGCCGACCACGGCGGGGCTCGCAGAAGCACGCGACACACATAAGACTCTGCAAAAACTTGCAATCGGTCTAGCGGCGTTCAAAGCATGAACGCCCCCACTCCACCTAGGTTCGCGATGTATCTGCTCAATCGCTTCGGTTCTCCTTACCAGCGCGAGTCGCTTGCAGGAGACTTGATCGAACAGTTTCAAAAAGGCCGCTCACCCGCGTGGCTTTGGCGAGAAGTACTGTACGCAGTTCTGATAGAGCGCTTGCGGGCAATCGAATCAAAACCCTGGCGCTCCAGCCCAAAGACCATTTTCCGAATCATCAACGCGATAATGCTGGCGGCCGCGATAGCCCTCGGCGTGGGCACGCTGACACGCGCAGATTCGCCGCAGACTACCTGCGCACTTCACGTCCGGTGCTAAAGCAGTGGATTTCTCCATCGCCCTAACGCTGCTGCTCGCACTCGCCGGCCTCACTTGGCTGATTGACAAGGCATTCTTTAGAGCGCATCGACAACTTTCTACGAGCAAGATCACCGAGCCAGTGATCGTGCAGTATGCGCGCTCATTCTTTCCGGTCATTTTGATCGTATTGATCATCCGCTCATTTCTCTTCGAGCCGTTCCGGATCCCGTCGGAATCGATGATGCCCGGCTTAATCGACGGCGATTTTATCTTCGTGAACAAGTTTGCATACGGTCTGCGGCTTCCTGTCATCAACTCAAAATTGCTTTCGACCGGTCAGCCACAGCGTGGAGACGTGATTGTATTTCGATTGCCGAGAGATCCGTCGGTGAATTACATCAAGCGCTTGGTAGGATTACCCGGAGATCACGTCTCTGTTCGCAACAATCAAGTGTTTATAAACGGCTCACCGTTCGCGCTGAAACCCGACGGGATCTACAAAGGCCGCCGGTTCGAAGGTTCCAAGCTGGAGCTGGAACAGATAGGCAATCGTCAACACGTCATCATGCTCGCAACCCAGCTGCCGATTACAGACTACGAAGCCAAGGTGCCTGCCGGCGAATATTTCTTTATGGGTGATAATCGCAACGACAGTGAAGACAGCAGATTCGGCCAGGTTGGGTTTGTGCCGGAGGCAAATCTCGTAGGCCGCGCGGATCGCATCTGGCTCAATTGGGAATTTCCTCATTGGCCAAATTTCGCTCGCGTCGGAACGAAAATCTCCTAGAACACTGGCATTTGGCGGCTTTCGGCCCCATCCAAAACGGATTTCACGCGTCTCCGAGCACTTTCAGAGCCCGTTCGACGCGATCATCCTCCACCAGCAATTGCACGCCCCCGGTTCCCCCTTCCATGCCGACGCCGACACCGACGACGACGGAGGGTACCCCGGCAGCGTCCAATGTGATCCTCGCTACATCTGCTTCGACTCGCGTCGAATACGTCTTGATGGTTTTCATCGACAGTTGCTCCTTCTCCGTCTGGCCGGGCCGTTCGCTTGATCTTAGTGGATCTCTGCTTTCAGCGCTTTCGTGACTTCGATGGCTATCTGTTCCTGCACCATCAATTTATTGTCTGACGGCCGATCATAGGTTTCAGACCACACGACGTAACCGTCGTCCGCGCGAAAGAGTCGCACCGCGACGCGCAACCTGGTGTCTGATTCACGCACGCTCCCAGAAAGCACGTAGACCACGCCGAGGGACTTGGCGATATCGGCTACCGTCATATGCTTGCCCTTGAAATAGAAGGAGGATGCGGGCGCCGGTACGTGAAGGCCGGGAATCTTGCTTAGCTTGTCGATGAGTTCCTCAGTCATGCCGTCGGCAAAATATTCCTCATCCATCTTTTGACTCGTCAAATCGAGAAATGGCAGCACGGCTATGGATTTCGGCGGCGAAGCGGCTGTTGCAGTGACGTGACTCTTGTTCCCGACCTTGTTGAGTAGCAGGAAAGCGGCGAGCAGCGCGACGCACAGTGCCCCACCCGCAGCTACCAGCAAACCGGTCCTGCGGCGTAGGCCAAACGTCGGCTCAGCGGTAATAGTCCCGCTGGATGTTGCGCTCGTCATAGCTGGCGCGGGAGCAATTGGCACCAATGGCTCATCGGCCCAGGGACTCACCGTTGCCACCATTCGATACCCGAGCCGCGGCACTGTCGCAATGTACGTGGGCTCCTTGGGGTCATCTCCAAGCATACGGCGAAGCGAAGCGATCGCTTGGTAGACGGAGTCCTGAGTGACGATGACCCCGGACCAGACCTGCTCGAGCAATTCATCGATGCTCACGACGTCACCGGCGTGTTCGGCAAGGCACAGCAATAACCGCATCGTCCGCGCTTCCACCCGGACGGTCTCTCCCTCTCGTGAAATCTGGCCGGACATTGGATTTACGCACCAGGCGCCGATGCGAAGCGGTGTTGCGGTTGGGCGATCCATGCGTGTTGGCTATAGACCCATAGTTGTTGCCGGAAAACCGATGTTTTCGAAGTATATCAGCAGCTTGACGCAGGCCGACCGGCCGCGCTCATACTTTTTCAGAACTATTCAACGTGTTTCAGAGCAGATTCAGGACATCTCGGATCTCGCCCAAGCATAGTCGCTACCTTCGTACCGCAACTAGCCAAAGGAATCTGCGCCCATGATTCGTCGTATCGGTCTCGCTGCTTGGCTTGCCCTTGTATCCGTGCCGCTCTATGCCACTACCTACACGCTCGAACCGGACTATACCCAAGGGGTATTTCGGTGGAGTCACCTGGGCTTCTCGGACCCGGCCGCCCAGTTCGCTCAGGGCGAAGGTACCCTGGAGTTTGATCAAGCCGATCCCACTAAGTCGTCCGTCAAGGTCACCATTCCGCTCAGCAGCCTGAACACCGGAGTACCCGCTCTTGATGAGCATTTTCGATCTGCGGATTTTTTCGAGACAGCCAAGTTTCCAGCCGCCACCTTCAAGAGCACCAGAGTCGAAAAAGGCGCCGCGGCGGATCATTTGAAGGTCACTGGCGATCTTAGCCTCCATGGCGTCACCAAACCGGTCACTCTCGACGTCACGGTTATCAAGGTCGGTTCAAACCCAAGGACAAGTCTTCCGACAGTCGGCTTTGACGCGACGACGACGCTCAAGCGTTCCGACTTTGGCCTGGGGAAATTCGTGCCACAAGTCAGTGATGAGATCCAAATGCGCATCACCAGCCAAGCAGTCGAGGCGAAGGCGTATGCCGAATACCTGAAGGCACAGGCGTCACAAAAGAAATAGCGAGACGGTTATGTTCTTAATTGATGGCAAACCGCGCCGCCCAGGGCTCGAGCGGTAAGCGCAGCGCGTTGGTTAAATATGAGAGGGTTCGGTAGAAGCCGGCGAGGAGCAGCAACTCAAGCATTGCTTCCGCATCAAAGTGCGCAGCCAGTGCCTCCCAAAGCGCATCGTCAACATCGCTGGTCGCCTGAAGTGCATCGCACAGTCTAATGAGTAGGGCATCGACGGGCTCCCAGCAATCATCCTCGGCACCACCCCGCTGAATGGAGGCAATCTGCTCGGCTGTCAGCTTTGCCAGCGGTTCCTGACCCGGTCCCATAATTTTCTCAAGACGGCGCTGGATCGCCTCACTGAATGGACGCGGCGCGGGTTGGATAGGGGGTGACATCATGTAGTACTCCTATGCAACAGTCCTACGGTACGAGCCCGACGGCTGCCCCGCTTGCTACAGTCCCGCCGGCAACTTCGGCGGCTTTGCGCTCACCACCGCATCGTCCGGTGCCGGAATCGTTGCACCGCCGTTCGCTACCAGCGGCGGCAGCGGCTGCGCACTCGGCCCTCGCCACGGTCCCGGCGGTTGAATCGGAGGCGTAGGAATCGGCGCGGTCGGTTGCACGATGGTGCTGCCCAAGGCGGGCGGAGCCGGACGAGCCAGCGACGGATCGACGCGGGCCGCCAGCGAGGCGGATGTGTCCACGCGCGGAATACCGAAGGGCGCGAGACCGAGCAGGTCGATCACAGTCTTGACGATCACCGCATGAGAATGCCAGTTGGTGTCGAACCCCTGCTTGACTTGCCCGCCGAACATCAACATCGGGATACGCGAACCAGCGAGGAGCTGAAAGCCGCCGGGATGCAAGGCGTCGACCACCGTCTCGGCGTTCGGAGTCGATACATGGTCGGCGTATCCGCCCCAATCGTCCCAGGTCAGTATGAAAACCGTGTTCGCCCAGCCGCCTGCCTTGACAACGGCGTCGACCCGCTGCCACGTCAGGTTCTGCCCCTTGGTCACATATAGGGGGTCCGCTGTCCGATCCGGCGCGTGTTCGTCGTAGCCGGCAGGACTCCAGACGAAGCAGAAGTCCGGCAACGTCCCTGCAGCCGCCATGGCGGTGAACGCATCGTCGGATGGCTGGCTAGAGGTGTGAATCTTCTTGCGGCTCGTCGGGTCCGCCAGCTCTTGATAGAACTTCAACGGGTAAAGGTCCGTTCCCGTAAATGCGCCCCAGGTGTGGCCTCCCGCCTCCGCATGTTTGAAGATCGTAGGCAAATCCCAAACCGGTGAAGTCCCGCTCGGTGGGTTACGCAGCGTCGGGGTTTGGCCGCCCACCGCGAGCATGTGGCCCGGGGTGGAATTGGTGCCCAGTCCGAAGTGGTAATCACAATACGTGAACTGCTTGGCGAGCCAGCTGTAAAACGGCAGGACCGCGTCGTTGTCGATCTGCACTGTCGAAGGGGTGTAGTCGCCCATCTTGTAGTGGACCCACGCATTCCTGTCGTGCGTCGGGTCCGGCGTCGGAGGCGCCTTGAGCAGATTCCCGCGATTTTGAATATTGGCACCCCAGGCCGCGAGCGTGGGGAAGTAGAACTCAGGAGTCTTATTCTCCTGCATCAATATGACGACGCGCACCATGCCTAATCATCTCCGTGGGTTGGACCGAGAGTAGTCGTATACAGCTCTCAAATTGCTCCTATGTTACCGCTTAATCCAAAACCAGCGATCCGGCCACCAATTCCCGTAGTCATCGTTGGGGTCAGTGGGCGGTGTCTTGTCATTCATGAAATGCTCGGCATTGAGCGCCGCGGGGATCATGTGAAAAGTATTTGGCGATTGCGTGAGGGCGAAGCAATCGGAAAAGCTTCGTTGCACGGACAAGAACCGACGGTATACTAGGCCCGTGAGCATCAAGCTTTCCTCCGCGAACCGCTATTTACGCGATCCCAAAGTGCGGGAAGAAACCGTAACCAGATCCGTCGCTACATCTACGGCGATCGAGGGAATTCGCGCACCTTTTGCGCAGCGGACGCGCACGCTCGCAAGCCGAAAGCGCGATCTCAATCAGAAGAAGTCTTAGGCGCTGACCTCAGCGTCCGTGCGATAACCTCGCGAAACACCTTGGTCATCGGTTCATAGTCGTGGCTCAATGCAGCGTGAACCGCGGCAATATATTCCCGTTTCTTAGCTCCCTGGATCCCCCCGAAATCGAGCGCGGGCAATCCAGCCTGCAGCCCCATCAGCATGGCGAGAAGTCGAGCACAGCGGCCATTCCCGTCGCGAAACGGGTGAATCAGGATGAGTTCCGCATGTACGATGGCCAGCGCGGTTGCTTGCGCGGTCGAGGTATCGAACTTGCAGGGCGTGAATTCGCGGAGCGGACCATGCTCGAGTTCCCCCATCAATCTTGGCACTTGATTGGCCGCCGCGAACATGAACGCCCCTTTGGCGATGTTTACCCCGCGGTATTCGCCCGCCCATTCATAAATTTCGCTGAGCCACCGCTGATGCATTTGCCGCACGTCGCCGGCTCCGAAGCGTTGATCAACCCGCGTTTCGTCAATTATTCCCTGAGTTGCCACTAACAACATTTCGGATTCTTTGCGTTCAATCTCTCGCACCGATGTGATGCCTAGCCGATTGCGTAATACGCGGCCGCGCGAGCCAGGTTGATATTCGGACTCCGGGCCAACGGAATCATAGCGTCCAGCCATTTCGCACCTCACAGTCGAAGTCGACCGCCGCGACGTCCAGCGATAACCCTGTCCTTTGACAATGAGACTTGTCCCGGAAGGGTTGAACCGTGCCGTCCCTACGAAAAATTTGAGCGATCATTTTGATTCAGGGCTCGTCCAAAACCATCGACCCGGCCACCAATTCCAGCGTCCCGCCAGCGCCACGAGTGCCGGACCCACAGCCAGGCGGATCACGGTTGCGTCCAGAAAGACGGCGACACCCAGCGCGAATCCCAGGATTTTGATCAGCACAAAGTCGCCAAAAACAAACCCGCCGAAAATCATGACCATGATGGAAGCGGCGAAGGTGATGACGCGGCCCGTACCGGCGAGGCTTTGCACCAGCGCCTCGCCGTCGGTAAGCCCCGATCGTCGGCCCTCCGCCATCCGAGCTACGATGAACACCTCATAGTCCATGCTCAAGCCAAATACGATACAAAATACAAGAACGGGCAATATCGGAAACCCGCCGTCCATCGGGCGATCAAGGCCTACTATCCAAGACCCGCGCCCTTGAAAAACCACTGCAACGGCGCCGAATGCCGCTGCCACTGACAACAAATTAAGCACGACGGCTTTTATCGGAATGAGCACGCTGCGAAATGCCAGCGACAAGACGATCAACGTGACGCCGATGACGCTCAAGACCAAAGTGCCCATCGTGCTTCTGATGGCACTTTCGTAATCGACGTTGAAACCGGGCACACCGCCCACCTCAAGTCGAGCACCTGCAAGTCCGGTGAGCGTCTGCGGATTCGCCGCTCGGATCTCTCGCACCAGAGCCGCAGCATCGGTCGCAGCCAAGCCCTGTCGCGGCAACAGCTCGACGAGCGCCGCGCTGCCATCGGCGCTGACGAAACTGCGGCGCGTTGAGTCGGACAGTCGTCGCAGAGTTTCGGGGCCGGCGAGCGGCATGGCATTGAGCGTAGTCACCGCCCACACATGCTGAACCCGCGCATCGCGCGCGAAAAACTTAACGAGCCGCGATTCGGCGCGCCAGCCCGTCTCGTCTTGAACGGTGACTTGAGGCGGGAAATGGACAACGACCTGAATGATTTGCCCGAAGTTGCCGCGCGCCACCGAGTCGATTTCGTGCAGTACTCGTACCGATTGGGCACTCTCCGGCAGCCAACGGCCACGCGGCAGGTCGATGCGTAGATTCGCTGCCTGGGCGGCGAGAAACAACAGCGGTATTCCTGCTGCCGCGAGTACCCCCAGCGGATGGCGGGTGACCCAGTTCCCCCAACGCCGCCAATGGCGTCCGGTATCCGGCTTTCGAGCAAATCCGAGCGGCGCCGCATCGATCCAAGGTCCAATCCAACCGAGCACAATGGGCAGAAGTGTTCGGGCGATCAGCACCGCGACGGTGGTCACGAGCAGTCCCCCGATCCCGATGGATCTCACTTCGCTCACCCGCACCAACAGCATCGCCGCGAATCCGACGGCGACCGTCAGACCCGAGAGGACAACGGTGCGCCCGCCGTATTTTGCCGCGTGCATCAGCGCTTCCTCCCGCGAGAGTCCCTGGTCGAGTCCGTCTCGATAGCGGCTCACGATAAGAAGCGCATAGTCGATGCTCAGTCCAAGGCCGACCATACTGACGATGCTGACGACAATGATGGATACCGGCCAAAACGAATTCACGCCGGCAACCGCTCCCAGCGTCACCACAATGGTCAGTGCACCGCATACGATGGGGAGGATCGCGGAAACGAGACTGCGAAATGCGACTATGAGCAGTATCAGGGTGAGCGGAAGAACACGCAATTCAGCGGTGCGCGTTTGATCAGCGCTCACGCGACGCATGTCGGCATTGACGGCCGCCTCGCCGGTCCAACCAAAGGAAAGTCCCGGATATTTTTCCTCAAGTTGCGCGCGCAGCGCATCGGTCGTCTCGCGTAGCCTGATCATCAAATCATCCTCGGTGCCTTTTGGCGCGCTCAAACCGACGATGATGATGGGACTGCCGTCTTGACCCAGGAACAAGCTGTCTTGGCGGTCCAAATAGGACATGACCCCCTGCACGCCGCGGATGCGCCGAATCGTCTCAGTGACTTGTTTGAGCACCGCCTCGCCTTCCGCCGTCCGGGCTTCAGGCCCCGCCGCAATCCGCAGCAACGAAATTTTCGCAAATGGCGATTTGAATTCCTGTTGCAAGGCTGCATCGACGCGAGCCGATTCACTGCCCTGCAGCCGCGCCGAGGGATCGAGTGCATCATTCACCCTGGCGGCGAACGGTGATGCCGCGAGCGCCACGAGAATCCATGCCGCCACGATCAGCCGATGCGCGAAGCGCGGACTTTCGGCCGATTGCTCTTGACTCATCATCGATCTCTCTTAACAATGCCAGGGGCGATAGTATCAAGCGCCGAGTAGACAACCTTGCGAGTTAGCCCGGCGAATCCGGATCAGGCTGAGGATTTTCTAAGCTACAAAGACATTTTCAATTACGATTAACGAGTTGGCCTGCCCCGAACGCCTGAGGCGCCCCGACTCCCGCTTAGGCGTCGGCTCTGTCACCTGTCGGCTAACGACAGCCAGGCGACCGAGAGGGCCCCCGGGTCGATTGCGAGCTCGTCATACACGTGACATCGATCACGGGTACGCTCGCGGGTCCGTCGGTCGTTAAAATTTGAGGGAGAAGCAGCCTGTGACTGAGCCTTGGTGTGTCCTATTGGCAAGTCGAGAAGACCCACAGCGACCCGGGATGACAGCGCAAGGACGCAGCGCTGCTCAACGGCCCGCGCTGAATAATCGCGATGCTTTGACGACTACACTGCGCCGTGCCACTGCGGTGACGTCACTCGACCAGATCGCTGCCGTCATCGCGGCCCCTGCCGACAATTGGCGGCACGGCTCATTGAAAGAGCTGGGCATTCGCAATCTCTTCGTTCAGCCCAAGCACCAAGGAACGGCATACGAAGTTTTACTCGCGCTACTTATGCTCGAAACCCGTATCTCTCCGTCGACGGCAGTGCTATTCCTCCCCGTAGACTGTGTCGTCAACGATGAAGTCGTGATGACGAACTCTCTCGCGAGCATGGCCGAATGGATCGCCGACGAGCCTGGGCCGGTCTATCTGCTGGGTGCCGTGCCACAAGGTCCGCATGATCAGTTGGGCTACATTGTTCCCTGGCACGATGCCATGCTAATGCCGACCGGTGTTTACGAATTTGTCGAAAGACCGGACGTACACCGGGCGCGCAAGCT
>Ga0210406_10002624_pt1 | contig 20326 bp, 17 predicted proteins | sample IncBWC30MmetaG_FD_155454 | JGI IMG/M metagenome (GOLD analysis project Ga0210406, IMG submission 155454) | Forest soil microbial communities from Barre Woods Harvard Forest LTER site, Petersham, Massachusetts, United States - Inc-BW-C-30-M | ecosystem: Environmental > Terrestrial > Soil >... | reverse complement strand
TTTGGCGACGATTTCGCCGAGATTTTCGGCGCGGCCCTGGGCGGAGACGGCCCAGAAAACGTAAGTGAGATATTCGAGACCGAATTTCGTCGCGTCGTTGAGGCCTTCAAATTTCGCTTCGATCTCCATGCGGTTCTTTTTGCTTTCGACCTTTACCTCGGCGCTTGCGCCCTGCAGGAGTTCGGTGCCCTGAAGATCGACTCTTGTGGAACCACTGGCGCGGCGATAGTTCACGGCTTTGGTGGTGCGCGCGACGTAGCTCGAGGAGGCTTGAGAGGCACTGGGCGAGTCGGGTTTATAGAGCGCGGTGGATTGGGGAGCGGACTGACTTGCCGCTGCTCCGGTTAAGATCAGGCTTGCCAAACCGCGATAGAGGAATCTGGTTTTCACGTGAATCTCCCTAAGCCCCGCCTGGTTTAATTGATTTTGTGAGAGCGCCCGCCCTCCGACGGCGAGCGCCACTGCTCAGACTCTCAAGGTTGAATTCAGGTTAGCAAAAACAAAGGAATGTCAGCGGGCGCCGCAAGATGTTTAATACAGTTAATTACTGGCCTTCCGGACAGGCAGAAACGGCCGGGCCCGGCTTGCGGCCATGATGAAATCGAACCTATAATCCGAAGTTCCTTTGACGAGCTGAGAGCAGAGTTTCATTCGATTCACGGAGGCTATGTGCCGGTTGGAACCGCATTTCACGAGAGAACCCTGGCGCTTTGCGAGAGCCTGAACTATCGCGAATGGTCGGGGTATTACACAGTTGGCGTCTATGAGATGACGCACGAGCACGAGTACAACGCGATCCGGAATTCGGCGGCATTGATCGATATTACGCCGCTGTTCAAGTACCGGGTTACCGGCGCGGATGCTACGAAGTTCGTGAACCGGGTGATTACGCGGGACATCAACAAGGTGGCCGTGGACCAGGTGATTTACTGCTGCTGGTGCGATCCGGACGGGAAAGTGGTGGACGACGGGACGATTACGCGGCTGGGGGAGAACGAGTACAGGTGGACGGCGGCGGATCCGAGCCTGCGGTGGTTCAGCCAGAATTCGCTGGGGCTGGATGTGCAGATCGAGGATATTTCGGAAAAGGTGGCGGCGCTGGCGCTGCAGGGGCCGACTTCGGGGAAGCTCTTGCATGCGGCGGCTGAGGCGAACATTGCAGGGCTGAAATATTTCCGCGTGACGCATGGAAAGATTGCGGGCGTGCCGGTGGATATTTCGCGGACGGGCTACACGGGGGACTTGGGGTATGAGATCTGGGCGCCGTGGAAGGATGCGATTAAAGTTTTCGATGCGCTGATGGAAAAAGGAAGGGCGTTCGACATTCATCCGGCGGGGATGGTAGCGCTGGATATTGCGCGAATTGAGGCGGGATTGATCCTGATTGAAGTGGATTATGTTTCGAGCAAGAAATCGTTGATTGAGGAGCAGCGCTATACTCCGGGCGAGATTGGGCTGGGGAAGCTGGTGGACTTGAAGAAGGAGAGTTTTGTGGGGCGCGAGGCGCTGGAGATGGAAGCGAAGAAGGGCGGGCCCGCGCGGCGGCTGGTGGGACTTGAAGTAAATTGGAACGAGGTGGAAGCGCTGTACGAAAAAATTGGAATGGCGCCGCAGGTGCCGTCGACAGCTTCGCGCGTGGCGGTGCCGGTGTATCGCGAGGGGCGGCAGGTAGGGAAGGCGACGTCGACGACTTGGTCGCCGACGCTAAAGAGGATGATTGCGCTGGCAACGGTGGGACGGGAGAGCGCGGCGATTGGGACGAATTTGAGTTTGGAGTTGACGGTGGAGGCTGCGCGGAAGACGGTGTCGGCGAGGGTGGTGGCGCTGCCGTTTTTTAATCCGGCGAGGAAAACGGCCGCGGTTGTAGTTTAATTTCTTTGCCGGACTGAAGCCCCGGCCCCCTAGAGAAAACCCAAGAGCACAGGCAGGAATGCCTGTGCCACAAGAGCGGCCCGCCTCGGAAGGTGGGCCCTACTTTCTTGGGCTGAATGCGGATACACCATTCGGGAGAATGGCGTTCCCGGACTGGGCGATCTGAAGGTCGCCGCTACGGGGTGGCGGCAAATTGGGCGGCTTTGTTTAGGAGTGCGTCCAGGGTGGCGCGGTCGAGATACTTCCCTTTCAGGAAGACGGCTTGGATTTTTCGCGTGTTGTGGATGTCTGCGAGCGGGTTGGCGTCGAGCAAAACGAGGTCGGCGCGCTGGCCGGGAGCGATGGTGCCTTGTTCGGTGGCACGGTTTAGGAATTCGGCGGGTCTGGAGGTTGCGGATTGGAGTGCTTGCATCGGCGTTAGGCCTGCCTGAACCATGTCGGCGATGCTGTCGTGCAGGGCGAAGCCGGGGACGAGATTTGGGGCTGTGGAATCGGTGCCCGCCATTATGGGGATGCCTGCGGCGTGCATGTCGCCTACGGCTTTGAGAGAGGCTTCCGCCAATTTTGCGCGCAACAGAAAATCGCCGGGAGTTTTATTGGCGAGGCTTTCGGCGCGCCCTTGCTTCCAGATTTTTTGGAGATTTTGCGGGATGTATTTCAGGTTGGGGTCGTTGGCGCGGTCGGTGGCGGGGGTGAGGAAGGCAAGCTCGATCAACAAGGGAAGCGTGGGGACCTGCCAAGTGTGATTGGCCAGGAACTTGGCGTACAGCTTCTGCGCTTTTTCGGGGGAGTAGGTGTTGAGGACGGCTTGCTGCCAGGCGCGTTGGCGGAGGCTGGTCTGGCGCGGGGATTCTTTGTGGCGAGGAGGATCGAGCTGCTGCTGGCGCAGCTCGGCTTCCCGGGAAGAGCACGCGAGGAGAATTCCGGTGAGGTGCTCGATGCTGGCCTGGCCAGCATCGGAGGCCTGCGTGGCGGAGATGGAATCGGGAACGTGGCCTACGAAGCGGATGTTTTCTTTGCGGGCGGCTTCGGCGATGGCGAAATAGGCGTCGGGTTTCAGGCGGGATTGCACTTTGATGAAGTCGACGCCTTCGGAGTTCAGTTTGCGGACCGCGGCATCGGCTTCGGCGGGGGTTACGACAACGATGGAAGGCTGGAAGTAGGGCGGGTTGCCATCGAGGTAGGGGCCGGTGAAAAAGATTTGGGGCCCAAGTTGATCGCCGGAGTCAATTTCCTTTTTTAATTTTTTTAGTTGAGCTACGTCGCCGCCCATGTCGCGGACGGTGGTGATGCCGTTGGCGATGAGGAGAGGAAGGATGAATTCGCGGCTGCCTGTCGGCTCACCCGCGCCCATAAGATGGATGTGCATGTCGGCAAGGCCGGGGATGAGGAATTTGCCGGTGGCGTCGATTATGCGGGCGCCGCTCGGGATTTCGAGGGAAGAGTCGGGGCCGATCGCCGAAATTTTTTCGTGATCAATCAGGATTGTGGAATTTGGTTGGGGAGGGGCGCCGGTGGCGTCGATTAGGGTGGCGTGGGTGATGGCGATAGTGGCGGGGTGGGGTTTGGAGCAAGCGGCGGTTAAGAGGAGAACAAGCAGAGGGAATACAAGTATAGGACGAGTGAATTTAGGCACATTTGTATTGTAGCGGAGTGGCAGTCTCAAAAGCGGCAGCAGGGCAGCCGCACTCCAAAGGGGGACTGTACTCGGGGAGGTGATGTTACCGCGAGTGTAGATTATTTTGTGACGAGGGCTTCTGAATTGATGTGGTAGCCAGCCAGGCCCACTTCGTTACCGTTCACGCGGAAGATGAATTCCTCGGTGGCGTTGTCAGCGTCATATTGGGTGGCGTAGGTGAGCCGGAGAGTCTTGCCGGATGTTCCATAGTTCATGAAGAATGACTGGCGAGTGGCATTTTTTACGATCCCAAGTTTGCGGTGGATTGCATCGAGAAGCGCCACAAATTTTTCCTGAGAACTCGCATTCTTCATGGCCGCGTCGGATTGGGTGTAAATCTGGTCGAAGTTTCCCGCGTCGAGTTGGGCGTGGAATTGGGTAACGGCCGCTTCTGCAGTTGCGATGTCATGTTTACTTCCGCACCCAGCAACGAGCAGCAGACCAAACGCAACGCATACTACGGGCAGAACTCGCCTCATCACAAGCCTCCTCGCATCCAAATCTTATTCGTGCTTTTCGATAAGGCGATTGTACTTCTTCAGGACGGCGCGGAGCTGGTCATGGGATAGGGACGTGACGTGGTGGTTATCGATGCCGGTCATGGAGTCGGCGGCGATCATCGCGTTGGTGATGGCTTCTTCGGTGGCCTGGACTACGGCGGCAAAGACAGGGTCGAGGTTGGCGTTGGGGAGCATTTTTATGGCGGCTACATTTTTGGAGACGGCGGCGCCGGAGTTGGCGGTGGAGAAGGCGATGAAGATGTCTCCGGAGCCGTCGCCGGAGATGCTGCCGAGACGGCCGAGCCCGAGAGTGGCGCGGTGCGCGAGGCGCTTGAGTTGCGTCGAGATGAGCGGTGCGTCGGTGGCGACGACGATGATGATGGAGCCGCGTTCGGAAATTTCGGAAGACTGGTAAGCATAGGGATCTTCGGAGGAGATTTCGCGGCCGACGGGAATTCCGGCGATGCGGAGATTCTGGCGCGAGCCGAAATTGCACTGGACGAGGACGCCGACCGTGTAGCCGCCGTCTTTTTCGGAGAGCTTGCGCGATGAGGTCCCGATGCCGCCTTTGTAGCCGCTGCAGATCATGCCGGTGCCGCCGCCGACGTTGCCTTCTTCGACGCGGCCAGATTGCGCGGAGTCGATGGCGTGGAAAGCGTGCTCGGGCTTCACGTGGAAGCCGTTGATGTCGTTGAGCCACCCGTCCCAGGTTTCGGCGACGACGGGGAGAGACCACCAGTAGCCGCTGGCGTCGGGCTGGCCGTGGGAGACGCGCCACTGGATTACGGCGTCGCGAACTACGCCGACGCTGTGGGTGTTGGTGATCATCACGGGGCCTTCGAGGAAGCCGGATTCTTCGACCCAGGTGGTGCCGGTCATTTCACCGTTCCCGTTTTGCGAGAACCAGCCGGCGAAAACGGGATCCATCATGGAATCCTTGCCGCGCGGGAGGATGGCGGTAACGCCGGTGCGGATGGGGCCTTTGCCGACAACGAGTTTGCCTTCGCCTGAGATGAGCGTGGTGTGGCCGACCAGCACGCCTGCGACGTCGGTGATGGCGTTGAAGGGGCCGGGCGTGCCGTCGAAGGGGACGCCGAGGTCTCGTGCGCGTGGTTTGGCGGCGGATTTTTCCTGGGCGTGCGCGGGAATTATTGCGAAGAATAAAGAACAGAGAAGAAGAACAAAAGACACGGAACGCCGCATGGATGGTCTCCGGGTAACGGAATAATTTAAGAATGAAAACGAAAACCGAACTTGATCAAGCGGGAAAGACTTTGCCCAGGGCGTATTGTAAAGCATCGGCGATGAGTTGGCACTCGTGAGGAGTGATGATGAAGGGCGGAGCTAGGAGGACGTGATCGCCGCGGGTGCCGTCGACGGTGCCTTGGGAAGGATAGGTGAGGACGTTTCTTTCCAGCGCGGCCTGGCGGATTTTTTCGGCGATGGCGGATTCCTTGGGGAAAGGCTCGCGGGTGGATTTGTCTTTGACGAATTCGACGGCTTGCAGGAGACCGAGACCGCGGACCTGGCCTACGTTGGGATGGGATTCGAGAGCGGAGAGAGATTTGCGAAGAGTTTCGCCGGCGGGAGTTACTCCATCGAAGAGTTTGTGGGATTCGAGGAAATCGAAGACGGCATTGCCGGCGGCGGTGGAGACGGGATGCGATTGATAAGTGAAACCGTGCATGAAGGCGGCGGTGCCCTTTTCGAAGGCGTCGACGACGCGCGGAGCGACGAGGACGGCGCCGAGGGGAGCGTAACCGCTGGCGATTCCCTTTCCGGTGAGGATGATGTCGGGTTCGAGATTCCAGTGCTGGCTGGCGAAGGGCTTTCCGGTGCGGCCCATGCCGGACATGACTTCGTCGGCGATAAGGAGAATGCCGTGGCGGCGGCAGATTTCGGCGATGCGGGCGGTGTAGCCGTCGACGGCGGAGGCGGCGCCGAGCGTGGCACCGACAACGGGCTCAAAGATGAAGGCAGCGACGGTGGAGGCGTCGTTGGATTGGAGAAAAGCTTCCAGGTCATCGGCGCAGGCTAGATTGCACTCGGGATACGTTTTGCCGAACGGACAGTGGTAACAGAAGCAGGGGGCGACGTGGCCCCACTCGGGAATCATCGGCGCGTAGGGAGCGCGGCGGCCGACGTTGCCGCTGACGGACATGGCGCCGAGGGTGCTGCCGTGGTAGCTCTGCTTGCGGGAAACGACGCGGTAACGGGACGGTTGTCTGGTTTCGAGAAAATACTGACGGGCGAGCTTGATGGCAGTTTCGGTGGCTTCAGAGCCGCCGGAGGTGAAGTAGACACGGCCGCCGTTTTGAAAATTGGGCGGGGCGATGGAGAGAACGCGGGCGGCGAGTTTTTCGGCGGACTCGGAATGAAATTGCGTGGTGTGGGCGAAGGCGATGCAATTCGATTGCTCGGCCATGGCGCGACCGATTTCGGGGACGCCGTGGCCGATGCTGACGACGGCGGCCTGGCCGGAGGCGTCGAGGTAGCGGCGGCTGTCGGAGGCGACGATCCAGCAGCCTTCGCCGCGAACCGCGACGGGATAATCCTTGCGAAGATTGCGGGAAAAAAGCGAGGAGGAGTGAATGGCGGTGCTCATTGGAAAATTGTAGCAGAACAAGTGAATGGAGGATTGTGCTGCGGATGGAGCTTTGGGGAAGGGACACAGGCTAAAGCCTATGCTACCGGTTGCGCAGACGTGGCGAAGAGCGGAGGGCCAAGTTGGACGGGAGCGGCGAGGGGGTGGGATACTCTTTCGCGGGTTGGGAGGATGAGCTTGCTAACGAAATTATTCGCGCGGGTTGCTCTGGTTATGGGGATGTTGAGTATTTTCGGTTTGAGTGGCGCGGCGGCACAGACGGCGGATGATCCAGCGAGAATTGACGTGGACCTGCGCGATGCGGCGAAATATGTTTTTCACGCGAAGATTTCGCTGCCGGTAAAGCCTGGGCTGATGACATTGGTATATCCGAAGTGGATTCCGGGGGATCACTCGCCGGTGGGACCGATTTTCGATTTGACGGGAGTGAAAATGTCGGCGGGCGGGAAGGAAGTGGCTTGGAAGCGCGATGACGTGGATATGTTCGCATTTCACGTGGATGTGCCCGGCGGAGCGAACCGGCTGGAGATCAAGCTGGATTATCTGACGCCATCGGAGGCCACGGGAACGCGGGAGCATCCTGCGGCGACGGCGCAGCTGGCGGTATTGAACTGGTATGCGGTGATGGTGTACCCGCAAGGGGCGAAGTCGGATGACATTACTTATGTGGCAAGTTTGCGGCTGCCTGCGGGATGGAAGTATGGAACGGCGCTGCCGGTGGCGAAAGAGGCGGCGGGAGAGATTGAGTTTGCGCCGGCTTCGTTGACGACAGTGATGGATTCGCCAGTGATTGCGGGGGCGTTCTTCAGGGACATTGATTTGTCGCCGGGACAGAAGCCGCCTCACACGCTGCATATTGCCGCGGACGGGCCGGCGGCGCTGGAAGCAAACTCGGCGGAAGTGCAGCACCTGCGGCAACTGATCGCAGAGGACCTGGCACTTTTTGGGGCGCGGCATTACCGGCGGTACGACTTTTTGCTGGCGCTTTCGGACCGGATGCCGCCGGATGGAGTGGAACACCACGAGTCGAGCGACAACCGGACACCGGAGGCGCTGTTTCTGGACCCGGATGTGCGCGAGACGCAAATGGATTTGCTGGCGCACGAGTATACGCATTCGTGGAATGGAAAATACCGGCGGCCGGCGGGGCTGGCGACGCCGGATTATCAGGCGCCGATGAAGGGCGATTTGCTTTGGGTATATGAGGGGTTGACGCAATATTACGGGCAGATCCTTTCGGCGCGGGCGGGATTCTGGACTCCGGAGAGATTCCGGGAGCAACTGGCGGCGACGGCGGCGTATTTGAACGACCGGCCGGGGCGGACGTGGCGCGATTTGCAGGACACGGCGATTGCGGCGCAACTGCTTTACAGCGCGCCTCCGGCAGGAGCTTCGTGGCGGCGCGGGGTGGATTATTACGACGAGAGCACGCTGATCTGGCTGGAGGCGGACACGATTATCCGGCGGGAGAGCAAGGGGAAGAGATCGCTGGATGACTTTTGTCGGAGATTTCACGGCGGAGAGAATTCGGGGCCGAAGCTGGTGACGTATACGTTTGAGGATGTGGTTGCGGGAATGAATGAAGTTGCGGCTTACGACTGGCGGAGTTTCTTTGAGGAGCGGTTGAAGTCGCATGGGCCGGGAGCGCCTTTGAAGGGGATCGAGAACAGTGGATGGAAGCTGGTGTTCAACGAAACGATGAACGAACATCAGCGGTCAGAGGAAGCGGCGGATTTTATTGTGGATGTGCAATTTTCACTGGGATTGCAGATTCATGCGCCGGGCGGGCCGGACGGCGGGCAGATTCTGGATGTGATTCCGGGATCATTGGCGGAGCGGGCAGGGTTGGCGCCGGGGATGCAGTTGGTGGCGGTGGACGGGCGGAAGTGGTCGCCGGATATTTTGCGGGACGCGATCCGGCGTGCGAAGGACAGGAAAGAGCCGATCGAGTTGTTGGCGGAGAATGGAGATTATTTCCGGACTTATCGGATTGACTATCACGGCGGCGAGAAGTATCCGCACCTGGAATTGATTTCGGGAAAAACGGATGTGTTGACGGAAATTGTGAAGATGAAGGCCGCGCCGGTGGCGGTGCCCGCGAAATAATTTTCAAAGGAATTCAAATTGACGGAAAGCCCGCACGGATTGGTGCGCACGATCGGCCGCTGGAGCTTGACGGCCTTGATGGTGAATTCGATCGTGGGCGTAAGCATTTTCAAGCTGCCGGCGGATCTGGCGCGGAATTTGGGCGGATGGAGCCCATTGAGTTGCGTGGCGGCGGGCCTGGGGATTCTGGTGATCGCGGGGTGCATTGCGGAAGTTTCCTCGCGATACGAAGAGACTGGCGGGCTTTATTTGTACGCTCGGGATGCGCTGGGGCGATTTGCGGGATTGCTGGTTGCATGGATGACGTGGCTGACGCGCATTGCGGCGCCGGCTGCGGCGGCAAATCTGGTGTGGACCTACAGCGCAAAGTTTTTTCCGCGGCTGGAGAGTGGGCCGGGGAAATTTCTTGTGCTCTTCCTGCTGATCGGGCACCTGGCGTTATTCAACTATTTCGGCGTGAAAACGGGAAAGAATCTGAGCAACTTCTTCACGGTAGTGAAGGTGGGATTTCTGCTGGCGTTCATATTTGCAGGAGCTTGGGCACTGGTTGCTCGGCCGGAATTGCGCGTGCCGCTGGGAATGCCGGTGGTTTCGGCGAAAACCTGGTTTGAGGCGATGCTGCTGCTGGTGTACGCGTACGGAGGATTTGAAGGGGCGCTGTTTGTGGGCGGCGAATCGACGAATCCGAAGCGGGATACACCGATTGCGCTGTTGCTGGCATTGGGAGTGGTCTGCCTGATTTACACGGCGGTGCAATATGTGACGATCGCGATGCTGCCGGATGCGGGAATGTCGGCGCGGCCGCTGGCGGATGCGGCGCAGAGATTTATGGGATCGGGCGGCGCGGCGGCGATTGCGATAGCGGCGCTGATTTCGGGTTATGGGTACCTGAGCGCGAATGTGTTGCACGCGCCGCGGATTACCTATGCCCTGGCGGAGCAAGGGGATTTTCCGGCATTTTTCGGCATCGTGCATTCGAAATACCGGACGCCTTATGTTTCGATTCTGGTGTATGCAGCGCTGGTTTTTGTTTTTGCGCTGATCGGGAATTTTCAGTGGAATGCGTTGCTGTCGACGGCTTCGCGGCTTTCGGTGTATGGCGCGGTGGCGCTGGCGGTGCCGATTTTGCGCAGCCGGAAGGATGGAAAAGCGAAATTCCTGCTGCCGGCTCCATATCTCTTTGCGGGATTGGGAATATTGTTTTCCGTGGTGCTGGCTACGCGGATGGGGCGTAGCGAGTTTGCGGTGATTGGAACGACCTCGGTGATTGCGCTGGTGAATTGGGCCGTGGTGCGGAGGTGAGACGTTGACGATGACGCGGACGGGCGAGGCGTTTATGCCCGCGGATGATTATGGGCGGGGGATGCGGCACTTCTCGGTGAACCTGCTGGCGCGGAACATGAAGGCTTCGCTGGCGTTTTACGAGCGCGTGCTGGGGGCGGCGGTGCGGTATGCGGACGGCGATTTTGCAGTGCTGAAACTGCTGGATTTTGAGTTTATGTTGCACGCGGATCATACCTATGACCAGCATCCGCTGCTTGAGCGATTGAAGAATCCGGGAGTTCGCGGGACTGGGGCGGAGTTGCGGGTGTTGGGGATCGATCCGGATCTATTGGAGAAGCGGGCGAGAGAGGCGGGGGCGACGATTATTCAGACCACGCGGGATTTTCCGCACGGGTGGCGGGATGTGATGGTGGCGGACCCGGACGGGTACATTTGGGCGGTAGGAGTGGTGACACGGAAAGCCCGATGAGCGAACCAATTGCTGGGCTTGAGCGATAATGACATCATACGGCGTTTCGGAGCAGCAAGAACGGCCCGCCTGGGAAGGCGGGCCCTACAAGGGCTAGAGAGAATTCAGATTTGAGTGCGGATGGCCAAGGAGACACAGATGAAATTGTTGAGAGCGGGATGGGCGTTGGTGGCGACTCTGGCGTTGAGTGTTTTGCTGAGCGCGCAGGGGGTGAAGCGTGCGATTACGTTTGACGACATGATCAAGCTGCATCGCGTTTCGGCGCCGCAGATTTCGGCGGACGGGAAGTGGGCGGCGTTTGCAGTGTCAACGCCCGATATGGAAGCGAACCGGAATGCGAGCAACGTGTGGACGGTGAGCACGGCGGGCGGCGAGGCGATGCAGGTGACGCAGAGCGGGCACGACAGCTCGCCGGCGTGGTCGCCAGACGGGAAGACGCTGGCGTTTCTGTCGTCGCGCGACGGGAATTCGCAGGTGTACCTGCTCTCGATGGAGGGCGGCGAGGCAAAGAAGCTGACGACGCTGTCGACAGGCGCGGACTTGTTTCAATGGGCGCCGGATGGGAAGTCGATTGCGTTTGCTTCGGCAGTGTATGTGGATTGCAAGGACGACGCGTGCAACAGCAAGCGAGACGAGGAGAAAGAAAAGAGCAAGGTGAAGGCACGCATTTATGATCATTTGCTTTTTCGGCACTGGGATCACTGGAGCGACGGGAAGCGCAGCCATCTTTTTGTGATAACTGCGGATGGGAGCGCTTCGGCGCGGGACCTGACGCCCGGAGCGGATTACGACATTCCCCCAGACCAGCGTGGCGAGGCGAATGACTTTTCGTTTTCGCCGGACGGCAAAGAGATTTGCTATACGGCGGTCCCGGACAAGATGGAAGCGATCAGCACGAACGGCGATTTGTTCCTGGTGCCGACAGCGGGTGGAGAGCCGAAAAAGATTACGACGAATCCGGGATTTGATGGGAACCCGGTGTATTCGCCGGATGGAGTGCACATCGCCTATCACGCGCAATTGACGGCGGGATATGAGGCGGATCGCTGGCGGGTGATGTTGTATGACCGGAAGAGCGGCAAGTCTGAAAGCATTTCGGATGGCTTTGACCGGAGCGCGACGAACCTTTCGTGGTCTCCGGACAGCAAGATGATTTATTTTCTGGCGGAGAACGAAACCCTGCAACCGGTGTATGCGATGGAAGCACGAACGGGGGCCACGCCGAAGAAAGTGGTGGACGGATACAACAGCGCGTACTCGTTCAGCGCGGATGGGAAGACTCTGTTGACGGAGCGGACCAGTCTGACGATGCCGGGCGAATTGTTTGTGGCGGCGGGGGACGGCAGCGGACTGAAGCAACTGACACACCAGAATGACGCGATGCTGGCAACCCTGGAGTTGAATGCGCCGGAGAAATTCTGGTTTGAAGGCGCCGAGGGCACGAAGGTGGAGGCGATGGTGGTTAGGCCACCGCAATTCACCGCGGGAAAGAAATATCCGATGCTGGTGCTGCTGCACGGCGGGCCGCAGACGATGTGGTCGGACGCGTGGGGCTACCGGTGGAACGCCGAAGTATTTTCGGCGGCGGGGTATGTAACGCTGATGATCAACCGGCGCGGGTCGACGGGATATGGACAGAAATTTACGGATGAAATTACAAATGATTGGGGCGGACGGGCGTACGGCGACGTGATGAAGGGGATTGACGCGGCGATTGCGAAATATCCTTTCATTGATAAGACGAAATTGGCTGCGGCCGGCGGGTCGTACGGCGGTTACATGGCGGACTGGCTGGCGACACACACGGACAGGTTCAAGGCGATCGTGAGCCACGCGGGCGTGTACGACAAGACTTCGATGTATGCGACGGAAGAGTTGTGGTTCGAGGAGCACGATTTGCAGGGGACACCGTGGGAAGCGGCGGAGAATTACAAGAAATGGTCGCCGTCGACTTATGCGGGGGAATTGGGGAAGTACAAGACGCCTACGCTGGTGGTTTGCGGAGAGAAGGATTATCGCGTGCCGTATACGCAGTCGCTGGAATTTTTCAGCGCGTTGCAGCGGCAGGGCGTGCCTTCGAAGATTATGATTTTCCCGGATGAGGGGCATTGGGTGTTGAAGCCGCAGAATGCGCAGCTTTGGTACAAGACGTTTTTGGATTGGGTCGGGACGTACGTGAAGTAGAGGCGGCCATAGCGGGAACGATTTTCACGGACAGAGATTGCAAGATTTTTACGTTGAGGTCCTTCGGCTATCCTTGTCGGATAGCCTCAGGATGACAATCCGTGCGTAACTATTGAAATAGAGACTTCAGGTTTCGGCGAGTTTGCGGAAGGTGCGGCGGAGGAAGTGGAAGAGGTGGTAGAGCAGGTAGAGCGAAATCGCGAATAGAACGACGACTACGATGATGGCTACCGCGGGATGCGCGGTGGCGAACCAGGTTAGCCAGACGGCCAGGACGTCTTCCCCAAAACTTAAGGCCCAGTTGCTGAGCGGCTCCGGAGAAATATTTGCGGCGGCGCGGGCGCTGGCTTTTGTGCCGTGCGAGGTGAGCGCGATGCCGCCAGCGACAAGAGCGGCAGCCCAGCGCCAGGGCTCGGGAGCGGCGGCGGTGGCGCTGAACGCAAGCAGCGCTGCGGCGGGCGGGCGAATGAAGGTGTGGACGGCTTGCCAGATGGAATCGACGAAGGGGACTTTGTCGGCTAGAAATTCCATGACATAAAGAACACCAGCGATCGCAAGAATGAGTGGATGCGCGAGTACCTGGAGATGTTCGGGGAGATGGATTATGCCGAATCGCTGGAGGAGACCGAGGGTGGCGACGGTGGCGTAAACGTTTAGGCCGGAGGCGAAACCGGCGCCGAGGACGAGGCTTAGTGTTTCGAGAGGGCTCATGGCTGCGATACGAATGACGTTTCGCGTTGCGAGTAAATTTCAAAATACCACAAAAACGGGCGGGGCGGCGAAAGGCGAATTGCCTGCGAGCAGAGGCAGGAGTGGATTAGACTGTTCGGACACTTGGGGCGGCATTGAGTTCCTTGAAAACACCGATGCGTACAGCTGGAGAGAATTTGATCGAGTTTCGCGGCGTGTCGTGGCGAGCCAACGGCGCGTCGGACGCGGCGATTATTGACGATGTGTCGCTGGAGGTGCCGCGCGGAGAAACGCTGGTGTTGCTGGGGCGGAGCGGGAGCGGGAAGACGACGCTGCTGAAATTGATCAATGGGATGCACTGGCCGTCGAAGGGCGAAGTGCTCGTGGAAGGGCGACCGACGCTGGAGTGGGACGCGATTCGATTGCGGCGCGGGATTGGATACGTGATTCAGGAGGCGGGATTGTTTCCGCATTTTACGGTGGCGGAAAATGTGGGGCTGGTGCCGGGGTTGGAAAATTGGCCGAAGGAAAAGATTGCGGCGCGGGTGAAGGAGATGCTGCAGCTTGTGGGATTGGCGCCGGAGGAATTTGCCGGGCGGCGGCCGAGAGAACTTTCGGGGGGGCAGCGGCAGAGGGTGGGAGTGGCACGGGCGCTGGCGGCCGATCCGCCAATTCTGCTGATGGATGAACCGTTCGGAGCGCTGGATCCGGTGACGCGGGCGGAATTGCAGCGGGAGTTTCAGGCGCTGGCGCGGCGGCTGGGAAAGACGATTGTGTTTGTGACGCACGATTTGCGGGAGGCGCTGCTGCTGGCTTCGCATATTGTGCTGCTGGAAAAGGGACGAGTGGTGGCGAGCGCGGGGCCGGAGGAATTCTTGCGGCTGCGGCATCCGGAAGTGCTGGCGTTTGCGGCTTCGCTGGATGTGCGAGGGGGCGCGGCGTGACCGGGTTGTGGAGATTCATGGCCGAGCACCAGGCTGAGATTCTTAGCGCGACGCTGGAGCATGTGGAGTTGGTGCTGATTGCGATGACGGCGGCGATTTTGATCGGAGTGCCGCTGGGGATGCTGATTGTACGGCGGGCGAAGCTGCGCGCGCTGGCGCTGGGAATTGCGGGAATATTCCAGACGATACCGAGTCTGGCGCTGTTTGGGTTTCTGATACCGATTCCGTTTATCGGGGGGATTGGACAGCGAACTGCGATTGTGGCGTTGACGCTCTATGCGCTGTTGCCGATTTTGCGGAATACGTATGTGGGATTGACAGAGATCGATCCGGCGGTGCTGGAGTCGGCTGAGGCGATGGGAATGACTCAGGCGCAGATACTGTTCCGGGTGCGATTGCCACTGGGGCTGGCGGTGATTCTGGCGGGCGTGCGGACGGCGACGATCATTACGATTGGGGTGGCGACGATTGCGGCGGCGATTGGGGCTGGCGGGCTAGGCACCTTTATTTTTCGCGGCGTGGCGCTGGTGAATGATTCGCTGCTGCTGGCGGGAGCAATTCCAGCGGCGCTGCTGGCGATCCTGGCGGATTTTCTGCTGGGGAGATTGGAGCGGCGGCTGCGCGTGACGTAGGGTGTCATCGCGTTGAAGCGAATCGCGTTTGCTATGCAGACTTCCCTTCCCCGAGCGCTGTGCGTGTGGCTGGCCATCATTCTGATGGCGTTGAGTGGCTGCGGCCAGAAACAGCAGAAGAAGATTGCTGTCGGATCGAAATTTTTCACGGAGCAGGTTGTACTGGCGGAGTTGCTGGCGGAGCACATTGAGGCACGGACGGGGATTCCCGTTGAGCGGAAGACGAACCTTGGTGGAACGCTGCTGGTGCAGAAGGCGATGCTGGCGGGGGATCTCGATTTGTACGTGGAATACACGGGAACGGCGCTGACGGCGGTTTTGAACGAGGCGCCGAATGGGGATTCAAACAGCGTTTACGGGCGGGTAAAGAAAGAGTATGCGGAGCGATTTGGGTTTGAGGTGACGGAGCCGCTGGGATTTGAGAATACGTTTGCGATGGTGATTCGCGGCGAGGATGCGAAAAAATACAATTTGCAGAAACTTTCGGACATAACAGGTTTGGCGCCGAAATGGCGAGCGGGCGTTGGGTATGAGTTTCTGGAGCGGCCGGACGGGCTTACCGGATTGTGCGAGCGGTATGGTTTGAAATTCGGAGAAAAACCGCGGGTGATGGATTTGGGGTTGATCTACCGCGCGCTGGTGGATCATCAGGTGGACGTGGTTGCGGGGAATTCGACCGACGGGCTGATCAGCGCGCTGGGACTGGTGGCGCTGGAGGATGACCGTCATTATTTTCCGCCCTATGACGCGGCGCCGATTGTCAGAAAGGCAACGCTGGAGCGATTTCCAGCGTTGCGCGTGGCGTTGGCGGAATTGGCTGGCAAAGTTTCGGCTGCGGATATCCGGCAGATGAATTATGCGGTGGACGGATTGCACCGGGAGCCTGCGGCGGTGGTAGGCGAATTCCGAAAAGCGAAAGGCTTGTAGATAAGAATGAACTCGGGACCAGTTACTCGGCGAGCCAGAGATTTTCGGCGAACCCCCACGATTGATCCATCCACTGCGCTTTGCGCTTGAACCCGGAATGATGGGCCAGACTGACGAGTTCGTCCTGGGAATATTTGTGGGAGCTTTCCGTCCAGATCGTTTCATCCTTTTCGAATTGCACGGAGATGGCGGCTTCCGGGACGGCGACGGTTTGACGGGAGCGGGAGCGAAGGTGCATTTCGACGCTGTGCGTTGCTGCATTGAAGAGAGCCGTGTGCGCGAACTGCCGGAGATTGAAATCGGCGCCGAGTTCGCGATTGATGCGGGCGAGAAGATTGAAATTGAAGGCGGCGGTGACACCGATGGAATCGTCATAGGCGCTGAGCAACGTTTGAACGGGCTTGAGCATGTCCGTGCCGAGGAGAAGCGAGTCACCGGGCAAAAGAATCTGGCGGACGCCGCGGAGAAAATCAGGACCGGCGGCGCCGTCAAAGTTGCCGATGTTGCTGCCGAGGAAGAGAACGAGAAGATGTTCGCCGGGGGAACGGCGGGCGGCGACTTCGCGAAGTCCGTCGAGATATTCGCGCTCGAAGCCGACGATGCTGATGCTGTTGATGTCGCGAAGCTCGCGGCGAAGAACGGCAAGCGCGGACGGAGAAATTTCGATGGGGTGATACCAGGTGGACTGCCAGCGAGAGAGGGCTTCGAGGAGCAGGCGGGTTTTGCGGCCGGTGCCGCTGCCAAGCTCGGCGACGACAACGGGGCGAGGAAGCTGGTCGACGATTTCCCGAGCGTGCAGTTTAAGCAGGTGTTCCTCGGAGCGGGTCAAACCGTATTCGGGGAGCTCGCAGATCACTTCGAAGAGCGCGGAGCCGACAGAATCATAAAGATATTTTGAGGGCAGTTCCTTTTGGCCCGGCCTGGCGAGACCTTCCGACACTTCCAGCGCAAATTGGCGAATGTGCGGAGGGTGCGCGATTTGTGGTTGCGAAGAAGTCTTAGGCATTTAGCGGCTCACTCAGAGACGCAACGGAATCCGGAATAGACGTACTGGTAGTGGGGCTGGAACCAGTTGCGGAAGGACCGGCGCAGGAAGCAGGACGCGCTGCGGGCGGAACCTCCCTTGATGACGAAATGCTTGCCGTCGAAGAAATTCGCAGAGTAACCGGGGTAGAAGGAAAAGGCCTGGAATCCGGGAAATGGTGCGAACACTGTGGAGGTCCACTCCCAGCCGTTGCCGAGCTGGCCGGCGACACCGAACGCACTTTGGTTCGCGGGAGAGGAGTTGACCGGAGCGGGATCCCAGCGGCGGAAATCGAAATTGCCCGCGCTGGATTCCGGCGCGGCGGAGCCCCATGGATAGGCTTGCTCGGCACCTTGCGGAGTGCCGTAGGCGGCGCGATGCCATTGAGCTTCGGTGGGCAGAGATTTTTTTGCCCAACGCGCGTAAGCGCTGGCTTCGGCGTGGCTGACGTAGACGGGCCAGTTTGCGGGAAATGGCTGTTCTTCAAACATGCCGCGGAGAGTCCAAGTGGAGCCCGACGGATTCCAGAAGGCAGGGTGGGAGATGGAATGACGCTCTTTCCACTGCCAATCATCGGCCGACCAAAATTGGGGATTGCGGTAGCCACCATCTTCGAGGAAGCAAAGAAACTCGGCGTTGGTGACCATGTATTTGTCGATGCGGAAGCGCGGGACTTCAGAGGTGTTGAGATCGAACTCGTTGTCCCAGCCGAACGAGCCGCGATCCGCGCCAAGCGTGGCCTGTCCTGCGGGAATTTCGAGCATTTCATTTTCGGCAGGCGCGGCGGAGGGGGAGTCCTGGGATTGCGGATGTTTATGAGAGTACGGAACGCGATGAAGCATGTAGGCGAGAGTTTCGACGTGCATCAGGCGGTGTTCGTAGGCGACGCGGAGTAGAGTCTCGGGAGAGTAGCCGTCGGGCTTGGCGGCTAGCGAAAAGTTGCCTGCGTCGAGAGCGTCGTCGACGAGGTTGCGGAGAGACTGGACATAGTTGCGGACTTCAGGGAGAGAGGGCCAGTCGCTGGGCTGATCTGTGGGGAGGCCTCCGTCGACGGGATCGATGCCGAAGGCGAAGAGTTTGTCGAAGACGGGTGTGCGCGATTCCAGAGAAAACAAATGGGTGCGAAAAAGATTCCAATCGAACGCTTCAAGATGGCCGATATAAAAAACGATTCGATTGCGTTCGGGGATGGGACGCTCGTAGAGCGAATCTTCGCGAACGATGTCAAACAGGCGATCACTGTTGGCGCGAGCTTCCAGAACAAGGGTGCGGAGCTGATCTTGAGCGTTGATTTTGCTCTGCGTGGCCATGATTCAGGTCTCCCGAGAGGCCGGGGTGTTCCCACCCAGATTGAGATGCGCGAAAAGACGGATTTGGCAGATAAAAATGGGATGTGGTTGAGCTGATGGGGTGTGCATGGAACTCCCGGTAAGCAGGGGCGGGAATGGGAGAGAAGAAGATAGCACTGTTGTGGGGCGATAACAAGGAAAGCGTGAGTGCGTTTAGAGGGCCCGGGCCCGTGGATTTCGATTGCAGGAAAGGGATCAGGATTCGGCTGGTGCGGGAGTAGCCGCTGTAATAGCCGCGTGGTGCGGCTTAGCAAACAAGGCAGCGAGAAGACCACAGGCAGCCGCGAACGAGAGCCACAATCCGGGAATGGCTCGATTGCCGGAGACGTGAATCAGGTAGGTGCTGAGAGCGGGCGTGAAACCACCAAAGGTGGCTGTGGCCAGGCTGTAGGCGAGGGCGAAGCCGGAAGTGCGCACGTCGATGGGCATGATTTCGGTGAGGAAGACGACCATGGCGCCGTTATAGCTGCCGTATATGAACGAGAGCCAGAGTTCGACGGTAAGCAGGCGAGCGAAGGAGGGATCGCGGACGAGCCAGAGCATGGCGGGGTAGGCGGTGAAGAGCATCAGCAAAGTGCAGGCAAACAAGAGCGGGCGGCGGCCGATGCGGTCGGAGAGAGAGCCCATGATGGGGAGCCAGAAAAGATTGGAGGCGCCGACGCACAGCGTGACGATCAGGCTGTCAAAGCTGGAGAGATGCAGGACGGAACTGCCGAACGTCGGCGTGTAGGCAGTGATCATGTAGAAGGAGACGGTGGTCATAGTGACCATCAGCGTGCCGATCAGAACTATGGGCCAATTGTTTGCGAGCGAGCGGAGAATTTCCGAGGTGCCTGGGTGGTGTTTGCGCGCGACGAACTCGTCGGTTTCCTGCAGGGATTTTCGCAGGCGGAAGAGGAACGGCACGATGATGCAGCCGAGGAGAAGAGGGACGCGCCAGCCCCACTGCTCCATTTTTTCCGGAGGGAGAATGGAGTTCAATACGACACCGACGGATGCGGCGAACATGACCGCAATCTGCTGGCTGCCGGATTGCCAACTGACATAAAAACCTTTGTGGCCGGGAGTGGCGATTTCGGAAAGATAGACGGAGACACCGCCGAGCTCCATGCCGGCAGAAAAACCCTGAAGCAGGCGGCCGAGAACGACAAGAAGAGGCGCGAGGAGACCGATGGTGGCGTAGCCGGGCGTGCAGGCGATGGTGAAGATGCCGACGGACATCATGCTGAGAGTGAGAAGAAGGCCGGCGCGGCGGCCGTGGCGGTCGGTATAAGCGCCGAGGACGAGGGCTCCGAGCGGGCGCATGAGAAAGCCGGCGCCGAAAGTCATGAGCGAAAGCATGAGGGAGCCGAAAGCGGAGTTGCTAGGGAAGAAGGCTTTGCCGATGGTGGAGGCAAAGTAGCCAAAGACCATGAAGTCGTACATCTCCAGGAAATTTCCGCTGGAGACGCGGACGACGGACCAGATCTTGGATTTACGATCCGCGAGAGTAATCATATGGGCCTGTTGGAAGCGATCGTTCACCTTTTAATTTTCACGCCCGAAAGGGTTGCTCACCGAAAGTGCGTGTTGCTGGATGCGGATTCCCATGCAACCCGTTGGATGAACGGGAAGAAATGGAAAGGCGAGGCTGGCTCGTAAAGAGCCCGCCCCGCCCGGAGAGAAATAGCAGAATCACCAGACCAGCTTGAGACCGAACTGAATCTGGCGGGAAGTCGTCGAGGTTTGGTTCAACGCAGTCGGAAGCGAGCTGCCGTTGAAGTCAAAGGCGGAGTTGTTTTGACCGAAGGTGTTCAGGAATCCGGGCGAAAGGAAGTTGGTGTGGTTGAGAATGTTGAAGAACTCCGCTCGGAATTGGGCGTTAAAGGTTTCGGAGATTTTGGGTATCGGGAAGTTCTTGAATATGGAGAAATCAACGGTGGTAAGACCCGGCCCGTAGAATTTGTTGCGACCGGTGTTACCCAGAACGTTGGAACAATACTGCTGGCCAGCAGGCGCGGCAACGGGCGCACTCGTATATGACAGCGGGGCGCACCCCAAGGGGTTCGCGGCCGTGGCCAGA